>MAAB01034860.1_pt1 | contig 12524 bp, 11 predicted proteins | sample 1115991 | NCBI WGS metagenome assembly MAAB01 (sample SAMN04961124, study PRJNA320927) | seawater metagenome | isolation source: sample BD02T18 sea water enriched with oil for 18 days | place: USA:Gulf of Mexico | collected 2013-07-27
GTGTATTTGCGGGCTCTTACTATGATTGATGGGGTTTCCCACCACTGCGTATAAATCGCTCATGGCTAAACCCAATCCTTGTGAGGAAGAAAATCAGTATATAACTTAGCTTCTGGAGAACCTTCTTCAGGGCTCCAGTTGTAATCCCAGTGCGTCACTGGTGGCAATGACATTAAGATCGATTCTGTACGGCCATTGGACTGCAAACCGAAAATGGTTCCACGGTCATAAACCAAGTTGAATTCAACATAACGACCGCGACGGTAGCACTGGAACTTACGTTCACGTTCGCCGAATTCAGTATCTTTGCGCTTGGCAATGATAGGGCAATAAGCATCAATAAATGAATTAGCAATTGCCTGCATAAAATCGAACGACTGGTCAAAATCGACTTCGCCGTGCCAGCTATTCAAGTCATCAAAGAATAAACCACCAACACCGCGATTTTCATCACGGTGTTTTAAATAGAAATACTCATCACACCATTTTTTATACTTCGGATACACATCTGCGCCAAAAGGTTCACAGGCATTCTTTGCAGTCTGATGCCAAAATACTACGTCTTCTTCAAACGGATAAAAAGGCGTTAAATCAAAGCCTCCACCAAACCACCAAACCGGCTCTTCGCCTTCTTTTTCGGCGACAAACATACGCACGTTTGCATGTGAGGTTGGCACATAAGGATTGCGAGGATGTATCACTAAAGAAACCCCCATCGCCTGAAAACTACGACCTGCTAACTCGGGACGCGCTGCCGTAGCTGATGCAGGAAGTTCAGCACCCATCACATGAGAAAAGTTAACACCGCCTTTCTCAATCACCACACCTTGCTCTAAAACACGGCTGCGACCACCGCCGCCTTCTTCACGCAACCAAGACTCTTCTAAAAATTTTCCACCACCGTCTTGTTCTTCCAGTGCGGTACAAATTCGGTCTTGTAAATCCAGCAAGAAGCTTTTAACCGCTTCTATTTCTGTATGAGTAACTTGCTGTGTTTTAGCCTTTTCTTGGCTCATGTTTCATTGGCTCTTTTTAAACGTTTAACATTGATTTAAAAACTGACTCTATCTTACCTTGTGGCCATCTAGAGTACGAATTTCTGAAGGCTTAGAAAATCCACCTAACTCACCGGGTAAAATATAACTCAACTGATTTTGAAAGTAATGACGAACGTCTAATGCTGACATGGCTGCGGCTAAGCCAGTAGGGTTAGCAGACGTCGAAATAATCGGTCCGACCTCAGTGCACAAAGACTTCACTTGAGGATGACGACTAAAGCGAACGGCAATACTGGTGTGCTGACCACGAACAGATTTTGGCACCGATAATTTGCAAGGTAAGACCCAAGTCACTGGCTGAGCATGGTCTTGCTCTATTTGCTGAATATGCTCAGGAGAGAGTGGTAGTAAATACGCCTCGATGTCGGATAACTGAGAGCATAAAACAATCATGCCTTTTTCTAATGGCCGTTGTTTAAGGCGCAGTATTTCTTGAATTGCGGCTTCATCCGTCCACAAACACCCCAAGCCCCAAACGCCCTCTGTCGGATACGCAATAACACCACCGGCTTTTAAGCGGCTAATGGCTTGCTGTAGATGTAAATTTTCAGAGGAATCAGACACAATAAGTTCAATCGCAAACAATAATGAATATTACAAGATTATAAAGGATGAAGCCGCGCACGCACAGTCTGCTTGCACAAGCTTACAGTGATGTTAATTATGACTGCCGTTATGGGGAACTAGAACTACAAACGTATGTAACCCCCTGGAACTTGTCCCACCAGCCCCTTTAGCTCCATGAGGATCAAATGCTGAGCGATTTCAGCCACACTCAAGTCTGTACGGCCGACTAAGCTATCGATCGACGTAGGCACCACATCAAGCGCCTGATAAATTATTTTCCCTGTTCCTTCTAGCTTAGGGCCTTTGGCTTCCGGCTCTTGCCGGGTTGTCGGCTTTTGTTGTTTAGGTCGTACTTTCTGTGGCGTAACTAAATTTCCAGTTGCGGGCGCGACAAAGAGATCGTGCTGGTTTTCTGCTTGGCCTATCTCAGGCGCCGCTCGAGTTTCCACGGCTAAATCTGAATTGATTAGGCTAATGATATCCGCTGCACTTTCAATGAGATTAGCCCCGTCTTTGATCAACTGATGGCAACCTCGACTTAATGGATTCGTTACAGCACCAGGCAAGGCAAAGACTTCTCGGCCTTGCTCAGCAGCCAAGCGAGCGGTAATTAAAGACCCACTTTTATAAGCGGCCTCAATCACCAGCGTCCCTAAACTCATGCCACTTACGATCCGGTTTCGACGAGGAAAGTGCTGAGCGAGAGCTTTGATATCGGGTAAATGCTCAGATAATAAAACCCCACCACGGGCGACAACATCATCTGCCAGCGCTTGATGTCGCTTAGGATAAATTTCCTCTAAACCTGATCCCAGTACGGCAATGGTTTTGCCTTGACCAATACCCGTTGGGTAATGCAAAGCGCCTTGATGAGCTTCACTATCAATGCCAATCGCCAATCCACTAATAACATGCCAATCAGAGGTTACAAGCTGCTGAGCGATCATAAACGCTTGCTCACGACCATAATGACTTGGGTTACGACTGCCCACTATCGCAATGCTTGGCTCATTTAAGATTTGAGGGTTACCACGATAAAACAAGAAGAGTGGCGCATCCCGCAATGATGCTAATGCTTGTGGATAGTCTTCCTCATCAGGAACTAGTACTCCGCACTCTGTCTGCTGGCACCATGTTTGGATTTTTTGCCAACTGGATAATACGAAGGGGTTGAGGTTCTCACCAGACTCTCTCGTCCGCTGCCAAGCAGAAGCAAGGCTGGGCTTTAGCCCCATTGAGATTAAGTCTTGAGCAGAACAGCTTGCAAGAGAAGAGCAAGTTGGCAGCTGCTCTCTGATTTTATTCAGCGCAATACTGCCAATGCCAGGGATGCTTGATAGAGTCCACCAAGCGAAGAGCATCTCATCCTTGAGCATGCTATTTCCTTATTTGTTGATATCCAATATTCAGAAGTTTCTAATGAAACTTAGTAAGGGCTACGAACCTGATCGCCAACGTTCAGCGAACGCGTTGCCTTAGTTACTAATGCATAAGATAGCTTTTCATAAGCTCGGAATACCATTAGCTGCCCAGCTTTCTCAGCAGGAAGGCGAATTTTTTCTTCTTTAGTGCGATCGCGAACAATTTCTCCGCGCTTCATGATATCTAACATCGCGCCTTCTGCAATACCATCGCGCTTACCCTTATTGATCACAATCGTGCTGTACTGACCAATCTGAGTGACGCCACCGGGTACTGCAATAACAAAACCGTCGATATATTCATCAGGCGCTTTTGGTTGAAAATGAGTAACGATTTGACGATTTTCTGTGGTCAATAAACGATCACCTTCGACAACCTGCTGACTGGTTTTAACCAGTTCCAGCTTAACGATGTCTTTCTCAGTGCTAATAACATTCGCCAAACCAATTTCTTTAGCTTCTAAACCCAGTATTTCTTCAGTAATCGGATCTTTATACACGACGCTTGCACGAAAAAGACCATAAGCGTTGGCAGTACCACCGCTAAAGTCACCACGACCATAAGCTGTTCCGCCTGCACCATTCATAATACGTCCGCCACCAGCGGCAAGAATATAAGGCGCTTTGTTTAATTCGCCGGCTTCAACAATACGATTGCGAGTAATGAATGGCATGATCGCATCCATAGGAATTGTTGGAATCGCTGATTCAATCGGCTCAATACGCGCGGTTGGCGTCATTTTCACAGTGCGGCTTTCTATGCCACGCTTAACAACAGCAACTTTTACTTCTCCACCGATCATCATTAAGCCAAGAATATCCCCTGGAAAGATTAGATGAGGGTTCTCAATTTGGTCATTTTGGTACCAAATATTTGGCCACTGCCAAGCATCGTCAGTAAAACGCTCAGAAATACCCCACAAGGTATCGCCTTTTTGAACCGTATAACGCTCCGGCGCACCTTCTTTCAGTGCTAAACCATGGCTAATTGTGCTTAGTACTAGAAAAAAAGCTGTAATTAGGTAACGAACTGTTTTGCTCATCCTATAATCCCTTTATCATTGGCATATCAGCCAACAGTCTTGGTTTGCTTTGTTATTATTGAAGGCGCTACTTAATTAAATGTAGCTCTAACTATGACATCTTAGCAAGTTAAGCCCCATTAGTTCTATAAGCGCATCACATCTATGGCCATACTAGAGATATTAGAGTACCCAGACAAGCGTCTTCGTACCATTGCAAAACCCGTTACCGAAGTCACGGATAAAATTCGTAAGATCATCGACGACATGTTCGAAACGATGTACGAAGCTCCTGGAATTGGCCTTGCGGCAAGTCAGGTAAACGTTCATCAACGTATCGTGACGATGGATTTATCGGATGATAAAGATGACCCTCTGGTTTTTATTAATCCAGAAGTCACTGTTTTAGACGGTGAACTAGAAAGCATGCAAGAAGGCTGCTTATCGGTTCCTGGCTTCTATGAAGACGTGACTCGCGTCGAGCATTGCCTAGTTAAAGCGTTAGATCGCAACGGTAAGCCATTTGAACTGGAAGCTCGTGGCTTATTAGCCGTGTGTATTCAGCACGAATTGGATCATCTTGAAGGCAAGCTGATGGTGGATTATTTGTCCCCATTGAAGCGCAATCGCATCAAATCAAAGCTTGAGAAACAGCATAAAATTGAAGCGCGCAACTCTCGTCGTTAATAAAGCCGTCATTAAAAAGCATCGTCGTTAATAAAAGAGATTCTATGGACGCTCTAAATATAGTTTTTGCCGGTACACCGGATTTCGCCGCTGGCCACTTACAAGCGCTAATCAACAGTCGACATAATGTTGTTGGGGTTTATAGCCAGCCTGATAGACCGGCTGGTCGCGGTAAAAAACTTCAGCCTAGCCCAGTTAAAAAGCTGGCTTTAGAGCATGATGTTGCCGTTTTTCAACCGCTCAATTTTAAGCAAGAAGCGGCGATTGAAGAGCTTAAAGCATTAAACGCCGACATCATGATTGTTGTTGCTTACGGTTTATTGCTACCTCTGGCTGTTCTTGAAGCACCTAAAATGGGCTGCCTCAATGTACACGCTTCTATTTTGCCGCGCTGGCGCGGTGCTGCGCCTATTCAGCGTGCAATCCAAGCGAGTGATACTGAAACCGGTATTACCATCATGCAGATGGACATCGGTTTAGATACTGGCGATATGCTGAGTAAGATCACCTTCGACATTAACAGTGATGAAACCGGCGGCAGTCTTCATGACCGTCTTTTAGAAAAAGGCCCAACCGCGTTATTGCAGACGCTGACTCTATTACAAGCGGGCGAAGCCATTGCTGAAAAGCAAGATGGCTCTCTTGCCAACTATGCCCATAAGCTGAGCAAAGAAGAGGCCTTGATTAATTGGTCTCTGCCTGCGAAGAATATTGAATTAAATGTTCGCGCCTTTAATCCATTTCCTTGTGCCTATACTTTATTAGGTGATCAGCGCATTAAGGTTTGGCAAGCCATTGCCCTTGATGAACCGACGACTTTATTACCGGGCACCATCGCTCGAGTCAGTACCGACGGAGTCGATATCGCCACAAGCGCAGGTTTGATTCGATTATTAAACGTGCAGCTTGCCGGCAAAAAAGCCATGGCGATAAGCGATATCGTTAATGGTCAGCCCAACTTATTTCAGCCACAGCATATGTTTGCCAGCCAGGCCTAATTAACTCTATGTCCAGATCAACAAAGACCCCATCTACAGACTCTTCAGCGAATAACATTCGTGCAACCGCTGCACGGGTATTAACTCAAGTCCAATATGGTCAATCGTTAGCCCAATGTTTGCCCGCAGCAGAAGATAAAGTCGATTTTGACGATATCCCTTTTTTGCGCGAGCTTTGCTACGGCAGCTGTCGTTGGTATTTCCGCTTAAATGCCCTTGCAAAAATGTTGCTCGAAAAGCCCTTTCAAGACCACGATGAAGATCTACACCAGTTATTAATAATTGGCTTGTATCAATTAGATATTCAGAAAAAAGCGGCCCATGCTGCCATTTTTGAAACCGTCGAGGCCGTTATAAAATTAGATAAGCCTTACTGTAAAGGCGTTATCAATGCCTGCTTACGTCGTTATGAACGTGAGCATGTCGAGCTAAACAAATCCCTTGGGGATAATCCGGTCACCTTACACAGCCACCCCAAATGGCTAGTAAAAGCATTGAAGAAAGCTTGGCCTGATAATTATTTAGAAATTATGGAGGCTAATAACCAGCACCCTCCATTTTGTATTCGAGTTAACCAGCTGCACCACAGCCGTGAAGAATACTTAGCTTTATTAGAGCAATCTGGCATCCCAGCCAACGCGGGTAAGCATGCTAAGCACAGTATCTATCTTGATCATGCGATGAATGTATTTGAATTACCTGGCTTTGAAGAAGGCTGGTGCAGTGTGCAAGATGAAGCGGCGCAACTGGCTGCTGAGTTATTAGACCCACAAGCGGGCGAGAATATTCTCGATGCTTGTGCAGCACCGGGTGGCAAGACATGTCACATTTTAGAAAGCGCAGCGGATCTAAACGTTACCGCCATCGACCTTGAAGAAAAGCGTTTAGTGCGCGTGAACGAAAACTTAGAACGCTTACAGCTAGAAGCGAAAACAATCGCTTGCGACGCTAATGACCTAGAGAATTGGTGGGATGGACAATTGTTCGATCGCATTCTACTGGACGCCCCTTGCGCCGCTATTGGTGTGATTCGACGCCACCCTGACATCAAACAACTGCGCCGCAAAGAAGACATTGAACAGCTTGCCGATGTGCAGCTAGGCTTATTAAATACTCTATGGTCGACACTGAAGCCAGGCGGGCGTTTAGTTTATGCAACTTGCTCTATCATGCCGATGGAAAATGCAGACGTCATTGATACCTTTATCCAAGCACAAAATGATGCGCAGCAAGACGTAGAGGTTTATAGTCTTCAAAATAGAAGTTGGGGCGTGGATAGCGGTCAGGGTCGACAGCTATTCCCACAACTTTCAATTGAGTCAGATACTCTTGAGTCTAGAGAAGGGACCGAACAGGGTCATGATGGCTTCTACTATGCAGTTTTAGAAAAAAAGAAGTTGTAGAGCGATGGTAATGTTACAAGGACATGTGCTTTGAAGATAATAATATTAGGTGCCGGCCAGGTCGGCGGCACCTTGGCGGAAAACCTCGCCAACGAACAAAATGACATTACCGTGATCGATACGGATGCTCAGCGCTTGCGTGAGCTGCAAGATACCATCGATATTAAGACCGTTGTCGGTACAGGTTCTTATCCCCAAGTCCTGCGTCAAGCTGGGGCTGATGATGCCGACATGCTGATTGCCGTGACTAACTCTGATGAAACCAATATGGTCGCTTGTCAGATTGCTTATACGCTATTTCGTACTCCGACAAAAATTAGCCGTATCCGCTCAAATGCCTATTTAAAGCAAAAAGAGCTGTTTAAGTCTGATGCCTTTCCAATCGACGTGCTAATTTCTCCAGAGCAGGTTGTTACAAACTATATAAAACGCTTATTAGAATATCCAGGAAGCTTACAAGTTCTTGATTTTGCTGATGAAAAAGTTCAGTTGGTTGCCGTGCGTGCTTACCACGGTGGTTTATTAGTAGGCCAAGAACTGCGTAAATTAAAAGAACACATGCCTTCTGCAGATACCAAAGTTGCGGCAATTTACCGTCGTGGCCAAGCTATCTTGCCGACGGCCAATACCGTGATTGAGGTAGATGATGAAGTCTTCTTTATCGCCGCCAAAAATCATATCAAAAAGGTTATGAATGAGCTGCGCCGTGAAGAAGATTCTTACAAGCGTATTCTAATCGCTGGCGGCGGTAATATCGGTTATCGCTTAGCTAAAACCCTTGAAAGTAAATATCGTCTTAAACTGATTGAACACGGTGAAGGTCGCGCTAAATTCCTCAGCGAGAATCTATCTAAGACCGTCGTTTTGATGGGCAGTGCAACCGACCAAGCACTATTAGAAGAAGAGAATATCGATAATATCGATGTGTTCTGCGCCGTCACCAATGATGACGAAACCAACATAATGTCGTCTATGCTTGCCAAGCGCTTAGGCGCACGCAAAGTGATGACCCTGATTAACAAAGCCGCTTATGTGGATTTGGTGCAAGGCGGTGTAATTGATGTTGCGATCTCGCCACAGCAAACCACCATTGGCAGCTTGCTAACTCATGTACGCCGTGGAGACGTAGTAAACGTTCACTCACTTCGTCGAGGGGCTGCGGAAGCAATCGAAGCGATTGCTCATGGGGATAAGTTAACTTCTAAGGTTGTAGGCCGAACCGTTGCCGATATTGATTTACCGAAAGGTACAACTATCGGTGCCATCGTCCGCGGTGATCAGGTTATTATTTCTCATGGAGAGCTCATGGTGGAGTCTGACGACCATATCATTCTATTCGTAGTTGATAAGCGTCGAATTCCAGAAGTTGAAAGACTGTTCCAAGTCGGATTAGGGTTCTTCTAACCATGCATTTTTCTGTTATTGCTCGCGTACTCGGTTTGCTGATGATGATCTTCAGCTTCACCCTAGTACCACCAATGTTGGTTTCCTTGCTGTATCAAGACGGTACGTTGAATGCTTTTTTATATGCATTGATGATCACTTTTGGGATTGGCCTTGTTGTTTGGCTACCCGTTCGCAGTCATAAACAGGAATTGAAAACCCGAGATGGGTTTATCATTACTGTCTTATTCTGGTTGGTGTTAGCCTTCTCCGGAAGCCTTCCTCTTTATCTCGCAGATCATCCCGGTCTTAGTTATACAGATGCCTTTTTTGAATCGCTTTCCGGCTGGACAACGACCGGTGCCACCGTAATTACTGGCCTTGATGAATTACCAAAATCCATTCTTTGGTATCGACAACAGCTACAGTGGTTGGGTGGCATGGGGATTATTGTTTTAGCCGTTGCCGTATTACCGATGCTCGGTATTGGTGGTATGCAGCTATTTAGAGCAGAAACACCTGGCCCCGTTAAAGATTCTAAGCTAACCCCCAGAATCACCGAAACGGCCAAAGCTCTTTGGTACATTTATCTTTCGTTAACCATTGCCTGTGCCACCGCTTATTGGTTTGCGGGCATGTCATTATTTGATGCCATTGGCCATAGTTTTGCTACTGTTGCGATTGGAGGGTTCTCCACTCACGATGCCTCTTTAGGCTTCTTCAATAGTCCGACCATCGAAGCCATCGCGATGATCTTTATGGTTATTTCGGTATTGAACTTCGGCCTGCATTTTTATGCTTGGAAGAATAAATCAATTTTACATTACTTCATGGATTCTGAATTTAAATTTCTACTTTGGATCCTAGGAGGAGGGGCTTTATTAACAGTCTCTGCGCTCTGGCTAACCGATACTTATACCTTGTCTGAATCTATTCGTAATGGTTTATTCCAGCTAATATCCATTGCGACTACCACAGGTTTTGGTACTGAAGGGTTTGCAGACTGGCCTGTGTTTTTACCGGTATTATTATTCATGATGGCCTTTATTGGCGGCTGTGCAGGTTCAACCGGTGGCGGCATGAAAGTTATACGAATCTTGCTTATTTATAAACAGGGGATTCGTGAAATAACTCGCTTGATTCACCCCAATGCGATTATCCCAATCAAAATTAATAAGCGCCCGGTCAATGATCGGGTTCTCGAATCGGTTTGGGGATTTTTCTCGGTATACATTCTTACGTACATGGTCATGATGATTGCTCTTCTGGCTACAGGCTTAGATCACGTGACGGCTTTCTCTGCAGTCGGCGCTTGCCTTAATAACTTAGGCCCAGGCCTTGGTGACGTCGCCGCTCATTATGGCGATATAAGCGATGTTGCAAAATGGATACTCTCAATCACGATGTTACTGGGACGTTTAGAGATTTTCACATTCCTCGTATTAATGAGTCCTGCTTTTTGGCGTAATTAATACAGCCTAACCCTTCATCATTCTTGAGTAGATTAGGTCGAGCGAAGTTGAAAAGCTTTGCTAGACTTATTTCTTATAGCTCTTCTTATTTAGTGTTGCTAAGTGGAACCTATTTATTGGCAAAGGATGCATGATTCAGCCTTATGATTAATTTGGAAAAAGCTTTAGCGGGTAGACGAATACTGATCGTTGACGACCTCGTTGAAGCCCGCAGCGCATTGAAAAAAATGGCAACCATATTAGGCGGCGGCAATATAGATGTCGCCACCGATGGCGTCGAAGCCATGCATCTCATTCATGAGAATGAGTATGACATTGTATTATCTGACTATAACCTTGGCCGTACCAAAGATGGCCAACAAGTCTTAGAAGAAGCCCGCTTTACCGACCGTCTACGCGCTACATCCTTATTCATTGTCGTCACCGGTGAAAATGCCATCGATATGGTAATGGGTGCTTTAGAGTATGATCCTGACGGCTATATTACCAAGCCCTATACCCTAAACATGCTCAAAGAGCGTTTGATTCGTATTATTACTGTAAAAGAAGAATTGCGCCTAGTAAATGAGGCCATTGATTTACAAAAATACGATCTCGCGATCAAGCGCTGCTTAGAAGTACTGCAAAACAGTCCGCGTTTACGCCTACCTGCCTCCCGTATTTTAGGCCAATTATTATTACGCCAAAAACAGTTCGAGCCAGCGTTAAAAATTTATTCACACTTGTTAGATGAACGTTCCGTCTCTTGGGCCAAATTAGGACAAGCCATCTGTATTTTTAAACTCGGTGATCCTGATAGTGCTTTAGCCTTGTTAAGGCGCACTCTGGTTAGTCACCCTCTTTATGTGCAATGTTACGACTGGATCGCTAAGATATTATTAACCTTAGAAAAGCCTTTAGAAGCACAAGAAGCCCTTGAGAAAGCCATCGCTATTTCTCCAAAAGCCGTCTTACGGCAAATGGAGTTAGGGCGAATAGCTTTTGAAAATGGCGATATGGCGGTTGCTGAACCTGCCTTTAAGTACTCTGTACGCCTCGGCCGTTATTCATGCCATAAATCGGTTAAAAATTATCTACAATTCGCTCGAGCCGCTCAAGCATTTCTTAATAATCCAAAAGAAAGACAGACCCAGAACAAAGCCAGCGAGGCCTTCCGAGCTTTAGACGAGTTAAAACAAGATTTTGCTGATGATCAAGATTCATTATTTGAAGCCTCTATTGTGGAGAGTAAAACTCATCTCAATATGGAAAACACAAGTGATGCAAAACGTAGCGCTAATGAAGCCGAGGAATTATTAGCTAAATTAGAAAGTCCTAAAATGGACTATAAACTGCAAATGACAGAAACGTTTATCGAAACAGATCAATCGGTTAAAGCACAATTGATGATTGATGAACTCAAAGATTTAGAGCTGTCTGATCAGCAAAAAAACATGCTCAATCGCCTAGATAATGAATTAAACGGCGAAGCGTTAAAGCGCCATACTACCAGTCTAAATGATGAAGGTGTTGGCCACTATGAACGCGGAGAACTTAAAGAGGCTATCATTGCTTTTGACCAAGCAACTCGCTATGAACAAGCTGGCATCAGTGTGCTATTGAACGCCATACAAGCAAAAATATCGTTAATGGAGCGCGATAGCCCGGACAAAAAAATTCTTAAAGATTGTCGCTCTCTATTAATCCGCATAGGTACCATTGCCAAAGATGATGACCGCTTTTCGCGTTATGCCCGCTTACGTAAAACTTATGATCGATTGTGCAGAGCAGCGGCAGTATGAAGCAAGATTCTAAGTTTGAATTCTTGGTCGCTGCTTTTGTTCATGACCTGAAGAACCAACTGCAATCCTTATCAGGTCAGCAAGATTTATTAATCAATGATTTACCAGAAGAATATCAGCAAAAGCTAGCACCTATGCTACGTCAAACGAACCAAATAAAAGAAGATACCTTAAGGTTGGTAAGCTTATTTCGTTTAGAGAACAAAGACAGTTTTGCCATGGATGACGCTTGGCCAAGAGATACTGCAAACAGTGCCATTGAGTCGTGCGGCTTACAATTTCCTGAACTAAAAATCGACAATCGTATTAGTTTAGAGGCACAGGGTTTCTATAACGAGCAACTCATTCAATTAGCTCTGGTCACGCTGATAACCAATAGCGCCCAAGCGGGGGCTAAATACATAGAAGTTCTTTGTGAAGAATTTGATAATCAGAGTCTAAATATCATCGTCCACGACGATGGACCAGGATTCAGCCAAGATATTCTCGAGGGTTTAGCGGACACCACGAAAGCAGAGGGAACGGGTTTAGGACTCTCTTTTGTTGAGATGATTTGCCAAGCCCATCAAAGCGCAAGCCAGCAGGGCCAGCTCACCATCAACAACTCAAAAGCAGGTGCTATCGCGACCCTCTATTTGCCTTAGAATTTTCCCTAGAACTTGTCGCTAAAATACCCCCGTAAAACCTAATGCCGTCAGCGCTCAGCACTGCTATAATCCCAGCCTTTCGTAT
>MAAB01007705.1_pt1 | contig 12508 bp, 16 predicted proteins | sample 1115991 | NCBI WGS metagenome assembly MAAB01 (sample SAMN04961124, study PRJNA320927) | seawater metagenome | isolation source: sample BD02T18 sea water enriched with oil for 18 days | place: USA:Gulf of Mexico | collected 2013-07-27
TTTGTTCCGCCCACTATATGAGCAATTACAGCTAAAAAACTAAAACAAGCGACAATCAGTACAGGTATATTCATATATATAATCCATTAATAAATTCCGAAAACATTGTGCGCCTAACGCCTCAATAACCGGCGCAGCTTTGCTGCGTCCGGCGCCGAAGGCGCGAAGTTGATTGACTTGCTAGCTTTCTTCTATGAGCAAGTAACCCCATATGTGTCCTTCAAAAATCGATTTTTCTTCTTGTGGGTATAGGTGTACATAAAGGTATCTTTCTGATGGATCGAAGCCGGAGACTATTTTATCTACGTTATAGTAATAATTCTCTTCGACCACCCCAACTCGTTCTGAATCGAGAGAAGGCTCTTTAAACACGAGCTTATCTACATAAATAGGCGGTGCTGGTATCGACTTTTCTCTTTTAGGGTACCTTCTACTTGAATCCATCTCCTGTTTCTTAAGTAGAAAATCAATGAGCAGATCCAGGCAATAGTTGAAATTCTCAATATTAAGCTCATTGGCTACAAAAGTGCTTGAGTACTCAGAATGCCATTGATCTTTTTCAGTTCTAACAACTTCAGGAGCTAGTCGTCGAAAGTTTTCGATATCTACGGTACTAGCACCTATCTCCATGCAGTCGGTCTTTAATTGATCATGGTTGATTTGAATGTAGTCAATTGGCTTTCTTACATTCTTATCAATCCATTGCTTGTTCCTAGTCCAATAGTGAGCCTTCATTCCTCCCGAAGCGCCCAGACCAAGTAAGCCCATCAACCCATTGTCATTCTCATCTCGATCCCGAAATGCATAAACACAATATTCGTATTCATATGAAGTGAAAAATGCCTTGCGCAGACCAATAAGAGCATCAAGGTACTTTTCTTGCTCCGATAGTGATATAGACTCTTTGATCAAGTCTTTAGCTTCACCGTCCTTTAGGATATCGGTAAGAAATATTTCGCTTAACTTGGCACCTACAACCTTTTCTAGCAGAGCGTCGACAAAGGTTATTGCCACATTAAAATAATTCACAACTGAAGCGGGTTCCGCTAGTTGGCCATAATGTTTAGAAATTACCCTTTGCTTGTTTAGTGCTTTAATAGTGCCAGACTTTATGATTGGAACTTTCTTTTTTTTCAGCTCCCCAAGTAATTCGTCGAAAGATTTAGATTCCAACGCTCTCTGTTCATCAACGTCTAATTCGTCTAAAGCTGCCAATACAACCAGCTCAACGAAGTCCTGCAAAAGAATTATTCCTGCAGTACAGGCATGCTTATCACCTGAATTGACTAAGTATTTGGTTTCACCATAAATAGACTTGGCTACCATTAATGTATTTAGAGTTGATGGCTTCATCTTATTCCTGTTTGGAAAGCTAACGCTTCAAACACCGGCGCAGCTTTCTGCGTCCGAGTGCTTTGACTTGTTAACTATACTTTCCAACTCCCGCTCCAATTCGGTAGCTCTCTTATCTAGGTCCGCTTCTGTCGGTTTTTCCGACATTCGCTTTATCTTCTCATCAGGATCTTGGAGCCTACAATTTAATTCACTGCTTATAGATTTGTTCAAGTCAACCATGAACTCATATTCATCAAGATATATAGTCACTACACGTTTGTCGACATCATCTATTAAAACAGCCCGAATAGGGCATGCTTGCGCTAGCTCAACAAATCTATTGTCGAATGATGCAAAGAATGGGACATAAAAATCGCCAATTTTTGACTTACTGGCTAATGTTTCCTGATACCTTACAGCGAACAGGTCCCAAGCCATACCTTTGATTCGATGAAGAGACTTCTTACCTAATTGACTAACTGGGTCAAAAAATCTTAAACCTTTTCCGTGCTTTAGTAATTTCCAAGCAAAATAGATTTCGGTTTTTGCGAAGGCTCCTAACGCATCTAGTGAGAACTCAACTAGTATTTCAAGCTGTTTTTCTAAGCTAAGGTTTTTTTGCTCCCTTAGTAGGACTGCTCTTAACAGGATGAGGTATAGCCCTTTTCTTCTGTTTAGAAACCCTTTTATTTCCTTGCTGGAATGAAAGGCGTACAGTGTCTCTATTGCCCTTTTGCCCGAATCCTCGGTGCTTTCTAAAAAACTAGGGCTTTGCACATTAAAAGAATCTTTTTCATATTCTAAATGATCAAATCTTTTTAAAGCTCTGATTGTATTAAAAGGCCTATGATTTTCAGGCTTCATGGAGTCGATCAAGTTTTCAACAATGAAGAACGAATAGTCAAAATTAAAGCCTTGTTCTTTGCCTTCTTTTATGAATTTAACGAGCCCCGAAAAACGACCTTCCTCCTTATCTAGAGAACCACCATTCTCCCAAACTCTAAACCTTTCAGCCGCATTTGAGTCAAGACTAAGTGAATAGTCAATTGGTATTTCAACGCGTCCTTTTCTCTTTGTTGCATTGTAGAGTTCATCTGAATAGAACAATATCCCTGTTCCATAGAAATACTTTTTAAGTGTTGGACAATCTTTTTCAATTTCCTTGAGGGAGGAGTGTGAAAAATCAGAATCAAGATTATTCGTCGAATAAACCAACCTAAACCCTTTGAATAGATCTTCCTTAACTTCAATTAGGCTTTTAAAACTATTAGCAGGTTCGTGCATTAATATTGCATTTACTGCATTCTGGAGCCTCATTATCCTTTCTTGCTGACTCTCTGTTCGCACGGAATCATCCTTGTATTGTTAACGTTTTATATAAGACGCGCGCGTCTTTTAGCGCGTCGCCTTGATATTTTTGTTAGAAGATATTGCCTGCTTAACATCATTGAATACTTGATCAATATATTTTTGAGGGTACTTAATCCCAAAGTGAAAATCATTAAGAACGGCACTTTTTAATCTTAAACCTGCGCTATCTTCAGTGCGGTTAACAGCGTAGATGAAATCATATACGCCAATACTTATGGAGGCGTAGCCTTTGCTATAACCACGTACCATGATTAACGCAGGTATTGGGTAGTTTAGAGCAATTTGCGCATAACCCTCTATCGGTGGCAATTGCTGCTCAATATGCTTTTTTACGTAGAAGTTTATTCTTGTATCCGCAATTTTAAGATCAGGAGGAGTTAAATTTAAAACCCCAATACCAAGTTCGCTTGGGAAATACACTCGCATACTGTGTATTTGTTGACCCTCTTCGAGGGCAGAAAATTGAATATGACCACCATCTCGTGTTGTACGGACAGCAATACGCCGCTCTGCATTGAAATTAGTTATTGATAATTCATAGGCACTTTGGCTAATTCCATTTGAATACAAAGATACAGAAATTGCTACAACTGATGTGATAACAGCAAACACGCTAATTCCTACTTGAACTTTATCGCCTAATTTCATTTTATCTTCTAACGCTTTGCTCAGCGGAAAAATGCGAGCGATAGCGAGTAGTTTTTCCGATGCAGCAACTTGTTATATGTGTCATTAGCAATTTATGGAACAACTATTGACCTTAACCAGTCCTGATTTTTTGAATCTTTTTTGTATAACGTACTTTTAGCAAAATCTCCTTTTACTACCGAATAAAAAGATATTCGATCAATATTAGAAAATTTGTAACCAATAAAGCTATTGGGTCTAACTAACTCGATCTCCGTAGTTAATTGGTCTCGTTTTTCCCTTAATAAGTCTAGTGTAGGTATATTTTCTCCTGAATTTTCACCAAAAACTACATAGTGCTCTCTAAAATCATCATCATACTTTAGCCAGTCCTGTTCTAACTCAAAGTCGCTAAGAGGGCTTAGGGTTCCTTCGATACTAATTGATCTTAAGGTACTTTGAAACGAGTAGGTTAAAGATGCCTTGTTGTTGAATTCTATATCTTTAACTTTTCTTGATATTGGTGAGGTATGGAATTTAGGGTGCTTATTTTCATTAAGCATCGTACTTACGACTCTAGATCTGGGGGCTACTTCTTTGGTGACAGTGGACAGGACTGCGCCTTGAGGAAATATATTTCCATTTAACTTTTCTTCTTTTAACCATTGTTCAAGTTGAATTAGAGGATTATTCAGCATTTATTCTCATTCCTTGTGAAGCATATACATATAACGTTTTAAGTAAGACGCGCGCGTCTCTTTGCGCGTCGTACTTGACTTTTTTGTTAGGGTTTTTTAGAAAATTTAATGATATATAGATTTAAGGACGGCTATTATTTCAGCACCTTTATTTGTTGGTTTATACTCATTATCTTGTCCTTTATCAAAATAACCGTGATTAACTAATGAGTTATATTTGAAAATCTCACTTTCACTAACAGGCATAAAGTTTTTATTTTCCGCTATTGCTTGCATGAACTCAAAGTCATCATCGGGAATGCTTAAAATATCTTTTTTTGATATCGAGGATTCTTCTTCTGAGTCCGTTTGTTCATCTTTATTTTTACTAGAGACTTCTTCTGCTGCCTTTTCTTTACCAAAAACAGCAGTGTTGTTTCCAATTGTTAATTTGGTTAGTGACCTTATTAAATTTTGAATTTGTTCTTTAAAAAAGTATAGAAATATTATTAGAACAATTGGCCATGCTAATGTATTTATTATTTGTGCGATAAATGTTTTCCAGTCCATAGCCCTTCCTATTGTTTGACCCTAACGTTTTGCTAAGCGGCAGACAAAGTGGTGGGTTTTTTGTGCAATAATTTGCGAAGCAAATGCACAAAAAAACCAGCGCTTTGGCTGTCCAGTGGAGGCGCTGCTTTTTGCGCCGGAACGATGCTTGAGCAACTTGTTATACGCAAATGTTATTCTCCATTACGAGAACATCTATTCCCTTGTAATTTACTTTCTCTAAAGGAGTCCACCCTAGATATTGATATAAACCACCGCTTTGGTCTTCTGTTTGTAAGTATAGTTTGTCTACCCCTAACTTTTTTGCTTCATTTATAAGACGATGTACTATCTTTTTGGCAATTTTATTGCCACGATGTTTTTTAGATACATATACTCCTCCAAGCCAGTGCTCTTTTTCTGGATAGATGTCCATTTCTCTATACTTAAGCTGAGCAGCTCCAATTACTTCATCTTTATCAATTGCGAGAATAATAAGGGGTATTGAGTTTGTTTGTAGGTACTCTTGTAGATTTGCGGTGACCTTATCTAAGGTATTCCCTTTGCCAATGTGCCCCCATTCATTGAAATACCAGCTTGCTAAAGTTGGTATTGCTTCGGTTCGGTCTGCTAAATATTTAAATTGCATGAGGATGAGCGCTCGTGTGTGTTTGCGTATAACGTCACAATTAACTGGCGGTAAAAAGCAGAGCGAAGCGGCGCTTTTTACCGTCCATGTTGAATTGCCTTGTTAGGTGTTTTGTTTTCAAATACTTTGAACACATCTTGAAATATCAATTCAAGCCCCTTCCATTCATAGTCGTCTTTTAATTTTGGTTTATTCTCAACTATTTCAACAATTTCGTAAAACTGCTTTTGAATCTTACTTTTATTTAAAACTTCTCCTTGATAGCACGAGAGACTCTGATCAAAACCTTTCCATTGAACAGGGCTAATCTTGTTAGATATTTCAAGCGACTGCTTACACAAATAAAGCTCAATGCTTCCAGCCAATTCGTTTACATCAAGGTTATGATTTCCACTGGGTCCTACCGTTGGAAAGGACTCCAAGAAGTCATACTTAGGATATGTCATTACTCTCATATTGTCTGGTAACTGCAAGTTGAGTAAGCCTTTCATAGCAACTCGAGCAGCAGTATCGTTATCAAATAAGGCGATTATCCTATTTTGTATACCAGCACCGAGAAAGGCTTTCACAACGGCTACCAAGGCTGAAGCACCGCCGGATGCGTTAGATATACCAAAGTCCATGAACGTGTAATATGGAAAATACTCTGGATATAAAATAGCCAGCGACCTTTCTAAAATAAATTTATCAGATGAGCCTTCTGTGAGTATGATTATCTTTGAATCATAATGGTAATTTTCCGTTAAATCCTGTCGTGATATTTCAACAAGATCATCATCATATTCATACCATCCACCTCCGATCAGATCACTTACATCCAATTCGACTGAATATTGATTATCGAAGCATTCAAGTAAGACCCTGAACGCAAACCTCAAATCACCTATAGGAATTCCCAAAGCATATTCATCAGTATTGCCACTGATATAACCAACAAGTCCTCCTGATTTTCTAAATTTTTCCTCGGCATCTTCTAGGTGTTCTGTTTGTTCGAATAGAGTTTTATAAGCGTTAACAAAGGATTCTACATTGGCTACTGAGAGTGCTTTTTTGTGGTCACTATAAAGATCATAAAGCACATCTCCCTTATCGTGATCAGCTATGTATTCTTCGTAATGTTCTAGCTCGCCTTGTATGTGTTCTTTAAGTGATTTCTCACACTCGCTTAAACCAAACCCCAGAATATCTAATCGTTTCTTAACTATCGAGACATTAGAAGTGTATTTGCATATTGCATATGGAGTACCGTCATCATCTTCATAATCATCTGGGTATACTTGGCTGGTTGGTTTGTATTTATATGCCTTGTCTTGAGCTGTAAATATACTCATCATGACTGAATCTACGGAGTTTTTACTCCAATAAATAGACTTTGTGCCAATTTTTAAATCGCAATAAGATCCCATGTAATTACTCGATGTTTCCTACACCTAACGCTTCAAGAAGCGGCGCGCTTTTCAGCGTCCGCCTTGCTTGACTTGTTAGGTTTTGGATTCGCGGTCAGCTTTATAGCTTTTGTTGGAAGCACAAGCTGTATGCTACCACTTTTACCATACAACTCGACCTTGGTATTGGTTCCAACGTTGGTAAATAGAATGTTTGCGTTTTTAATGGTGCATACGTCACTACATTCCAAGTCAGCTATCAATCCATTATTAGAATAAGCTTCTAGCGTGGACTTATACTCTTTTGCACCTATATGCAGATTAATAGCCTCTTGCCTAACACCCATAGTTTCGAATGTTGTTCGGGTTACGCCGCCACCTACTTGACCAAACAATAGAGGTGCCGCATATATTAAGATATAAAAAACATTATTAACTATCTGTGGATTGATGGGTTTAGTGTTTATTGGCTTACCGCTAGAATCTAACAACTTATCACTTGTATTAATACGTTTTGAGACACTCTCAATCAACGTGTAGATAAAGCCAATTAGGAAAAGCGCCCCAAATGTTGCCATAAAAGAATGACCTTTAAAGTAGCTAATTCCAAGAATCAGAAGGTTGGCAATAAAGCCACTACCTAAAACCATTAGCCAGTCAGATTTTGGCAACGGAACAACAATGTCAGTCTTGGTGTTTAATGTTTTAAGAATGAAGTTTATCGGCTTAGCAAAAATCGCAACCCAAAATGTACTAGCGATAAAAAAGGCGAATGCAACTACAGAATAGTAGAAGCCAAAAACCACAACCACCCACAAGAAAAACAAGGTGTCGGCTATAGTTAACCCCGACGGATAAAAGTTAATGCTACCACAATAATAAATTACCAATATAGCGCCAATAACCGCACCTGTCACACCAAATGCTCTAGAGTGCTCCTTCACTGCATTAGTTAATGTACCAACCAATGAACTGTCTTCCATATTTATTCCTGTGCTGATGTGAAAAACCTAACGCCTTACTTCAGCTGACGTAAAAAGAGGCGCAGTTTTTGCTGCAGCAAAAAAAGTGACGCTTTTTACGGTCAGATGGAGGTATTTGTTAGGCCTTTATTACTCTTCATTTTTTGATAAATAATATAGGAGTAACCAAAAATCTATTATACCTAATAATTTACAAGCACCTTGACCCAACACTAGGCTTTAATCATATGCTCTAGAAAAACTAGAGTATATTCAATTACTCATGCTCAGCTTCTGACATTTCATACAAGCCTTGTCTAACTTGATCACATAATTTTTCATAGTCTGAAAAAATAGTCCCGTGTCCAGAGCTTCCATTTTTATATGTTATTCCAGCGGTATTTCCTTCTAAACAAATACTTCCTACAATACTTGGCAATTTAATATTTTTTCCGGCTGGAGAACACAATATGTTTTTTGCGTCCTCTGGTGAAAAAGACAGGTCATAGGTAATACCATCGCCTTTATCATAAAGTTTTGTATCTATCATTGTGATAATTATCCTTGTGACTTTTTATATTGATGCATTATAAATAGCTAATATTATGCATGAAACTAATCTCTCTGCTATGTGGCCTAACGCCGCAATAAAAGGCGAGCGTTAGCGAGTCCAGCCCACGCCTTTTGTGGGCGATTTTTAATTGCCTTGTTATAAGCCATTACATATCACCTAATAATTCTGAAAATAGTTTTCGGTTCTGTGTAATAAATTGCAGAGTTCTTAGTAGCGGGTGATTCTCGGACATTGCGCTGCTATGGATGCTTGTTTTACCGATTGCTTTAACTATCTCAGTTAAAAACTCTGACACTGTTATAACTTTCCCACCTGCAAGTGTTGGGTGATTTACATTACTGCCGAAACCCAATAAACATATTTGTTCAATTTCTGTGGGTATTTCTAACCCTGAAAAAATACCTGGAATATATTTTCTGCCAGCTCGAAACTTCTTTTCAAAGCGGGCTTCGCGCTTTGCCCAACTATGGGCATCATGGGTTGGCTCAATATGAACTAGATGCTTTGTCTCGGGATGAAAGGCTACAATGTCTAACTCGCACTCATAACCACCTTTGGGCAGCTTCCCAACCATAATATTCCTGCGCATGAAGTAACCTTGGTATTCATACCATTCAGCTACTAATTGTTCGAGATAATTACTTGCCATGAGCTTCCTATGACTTATAACGTTTTAAATAAGGGGCGCGGGTCTTTTTCCGCGTCCCAGCCTGGATTAAAGGGGACGGTACCCTTTAATCTCTAATTTTTTGTATTTTTTTACAAACAAAGGGTACTGAGGTTCCCCCACAAAACTGGACACCAAAATTGACTAAATTGGAGTCCAACATGAGCAGAAAATACACCGCCTTTACCAAAGAGTTTAAACTAGAAACCTTGAGACTGGTAGAGCAACCTAATACATGCATAGCGCACCTTGCCAGAGATTTAGGTATTCGTAGAAATATGATCTACAAGTGGAGGGAGCAATTGACAACAAAAAAAGAAAAGGCCTTTAAACGAACCGCCATCAACGATCTTACTGATCACCATAAAGCAACACATGCGGAGTTATTAAAAAAGAACAAGCAGTTAGAGAAAGAGCTTGAGATGTCCCGCATGGAGGTCGATATATTAAAAAAGGCCAAGGCTTACTTCAAGGCCGAAAAGAGCTGAGGTTTCGCTTTATTGCTGAGCACACAAAGCAATACCCAGTACGTCTCTTATGTCGCTGCATGCAAGTGTCTAAAAGTGGCTTTTATTACTGGAAGGCAAAACCTGTTAGCCAACGAAGTAAGCAAGAAAATGCTATTTTATATCATGTGATTCAAGCCCATAAGGCCAGTAGAAAAACCTACGGTTCCCCAAGGGTTCATCAGGACCTTAACGCCAAAGGCATTAAAGTTGGCTTAAACAAGGTAGCTGGACTGATGAAACAGTATGGTATTTACGCCTGCACCTCTATTAGACACAAAAAAGCTAAGATTGCTCGAAATACCCGAGGCTATGCTAAGAACGTTTTGGATAGAGCCTTTAGTGCCGACAAACCGAATAAGAAATGGGTCAGTGACACCACCTTTATTTACACACAGCAAGGGTGGCTTTACCTGGCAACGATCATTGATTTATATTCACGTAAGGTCACCGGTTGGTCAATGTCGCCTAACAATAATACAGACTTAGTCAGAGATGCCTTAATGATGGCCATCAAAAACAAGCCCAGAAAGGAAAAGGTACTACTCCACTCTGACCAAGGGGCAACATATCGAGCAGATAACTACTTATCCTTATTTAAGAAAGATAACATCCAACAAAGTATGAGTGCAAAAGGTGATTGTTATGATAATGCTGTTGCAGAAAGCTTCTTTGGTACGCTTAAAACAGAACTAGTTTATGAACAAACATACCGCTCAAGAGAACAGGCAAGGCAAAGTATATTTGAATATATCGAGGTTTTTTATAACCGAGTTAGACGTCATTCAACACTAAATTATCAATCGCCTGAAAACTTTGAGAAAGCCTTTTATAATACGAACTAGTGTCCAGTTTATTGGGGGAACTTCATAAGCTTTAAACATCACAATATACATGACCCCTTTTTTCCTTTTTCTTAGCCAAGCAGAGCTGGATAAAATTGCCTGGTTGCTAAATACTAGGCCTAGAAAGCGGTTTGATTTTAGGACGCCTCAGGAAATGATAGAGGCTGTTTTAATTGAAACCTTTAACCCTGTTGCACTTGCAAATTGAATTCAAGCCGTCCCCTTAAATTAAATAATCAACCTACTGGCTTCTTACTATCCGTGGCGGGTAGGACAACAAGCTATATTTAATTGCAGCGCTATCTATTTAAAGAGAAAAGTTGCTTGAGCGTTATTTTGCTTCTTCAAGCATTTTTTTGTATGGGCCATTAGGCAGGCCATGTCTTTCACTATTTATTGCAACATTATTAGCTTGCCTAGCTAGGCTAGGCGTTGGATCTGAAATGGTAGATGCCAAAATCTGAGTAACAATAGCCCCTACTAGCGCACCAGCAAGCCCGCCACCACCATCACCAGAGGATTTCTGAGCTAAGGCGGTAGACTGCCATAGAGTAACTCCGGTTTTAACATCTACAAGTTTAAGCTTGGCTTCCACAACTGTTTTAGACTCTATGATAAGGAACTTTTGCCCCCAATCAGTAATACTGATGTAAAGCACAGCATCAGCGCCAATGTGCTCGCTAATTTTCTCTAGGGAAATGCCGTTCATTTCAGCAGGGGTTGGTAAGCCATTCTCTTTAAGGAAGTGGTCGATCACCGAAACCGGGAATACATAATAGCCCTTTTCAGCAAGAGGTCGTGAAAGTGTCGATAAATAGATATACGGCGCGTTAACTTCCAAAGAGTTGTTATTTGGCGGAATAATTAAAATAGACCTTGGTTGGCTTTTTTTAAATGCAGAATAATCAGTAGGGACAGTTGCGCAACCAGCCGCGAGAAGAATAAGACATACAGTCAATAATCGAATAGTGATTTTCATCTCAAAGTGCCTTTTTGTTTTTACTTGCACGATCTAACATACCCTCAATGAAAACCTTAGACTCTGGGTATAAAGACTTTTCTTCTAAAAAAGCAGCTTGAGATTGTGACTCTTTACCTTGAATGGCGTACATAAAACCCAAGTGAGCATAAATCCCGGGAGCCACTCTTTTCCCCTGGTTTTCGGACTGTTGAATATCAACGTTCAGCTTTGAAATTTGAGCTTGAGCATCTGAAGACCCTGGGTTTATATAACTATCATAAACAAGTTGCTCGTACTCGCCCCAGTGATACATGTCTTTTTGTGTGGCGCAGCCAGAGATAAATAGCACGCTCAATAAAGCTCCAATAAGAAATATATTTATACGCATGTTTATTCCCTATTGGTTTATGGCCCAAACGCCAGTTTTAATATCACGAACCATATTGTTAATCGATTCTTTTATAGCAAAATTGAGCACTTTTCCATTTAGCGTGGCGTCATAACTTGCCGTCCCGCCAAAGCCAAGAACTTCTCTATTGCTCATGACGTATTCGCCAGCGCCTTGAGTCGAATAAACAATTTGGGAAGTTAATACATCGACAATATTTAGAGACACTTTTGCGTAAGCTGTTTGCGTCTTTCCCGACCCTAAGATGCCAAATAACTGGTGGTCTCCAGTAACTTTCCGCCCAAACTCGGTAACATCGCCAGTTACAGTGTAACGGGCTCCTTTAATATTTTGTTTGATACCTAGGAATTGGGCTTCTTTTTCGTTTTGCTGTAAATTTTGACGATCTACAACATTAAAACGATTAGTTTGTTGCAAGTGCGTCTTTAAAATAGTCTTAGCTTGACTCCCCAAACGGTCAGAATTTGATGAAAAAAGCCCTTGCATATAACTAGAGCGGTTTTGAAAGTTACCGACAACCATTGTTACGCGTTGACCTCGATAAGCGGTTTGATACGATTCAACTTTTTCTGGAACAAGGACACGGTGGGACTCCGTCGCGCACCCAGAAAGACCCAATAAAAGAAAGCCGGTAAGTAGAGATGTAAAAAGGTTTATCGTTTGATGATTTCTCTGCACAGAATGTCCTTATATAGCAATATCAGGCCGCACCATATAGGGAAAATCGTTTTTTTGCAACTTAGCTTAAGTCACTCAGTATTAACCTCTAAACAGATTTAACGGGACGGTACCCTTTAATCTCTAATTTTTTGTGATTTTCACAAACAAAGGGTACCGTCCCGTTTAACCGTAATTTTTACAAACAAAGGGTACTGAGGTTCCCCTAGGAAACTGGACACCAGAATTAACTAAATTGGAGTCCAATATGAACAGAAAAAACACCGTCTTTACCAAAGAGTTTAAACTAGAAGCCTTGAGACTGGCAGAGCAA
>MAAB01030492.1_pt1 | contig 12507 bp, 15 predicted proteins | sample 1115991 | NCBI WGS metagenome assembly MAAB01 (sample SAMN04961124, study PRJNA320927) | seawater metagenome | isolation source: sample BD02T18 sea water enriched with oil for 18 days | place: USA:Gulf of Mexico | collected 2013-07-27
TCGTTACATTTAATGTTCTTAACAACAAACGACTTACTCAGTCTCGAACTTTTAATGGCTTGTTGCATATCGATACGGTTTCCCGTTGCAGCCGTCATACATAATTTTGTTGTTACGCTGTTGTTTGTTGCTACTAATGTTGACGCATTTGCCATGCCTGCAACTGATAAAGAAAATGTAATAGTGGTTAAAATTTTAGTAAATGTTTTCATGTTAGCTCTCCCGTTTATGATTGAATAGTCTATTGCAGTGATGGTGCCAATGTTTTTAAATTCAATTAAAACAATGGTTTGACGTATATTTATGTTTTTGTTATGAATGATTTGTTTTTTATATTAAATAAATATTGGTTAATTTGACTAAGTATTGGTTTTTAAATTTGCTTGATTGGTTGTAATTATTTTGGGTAACGTAAAATTTTAAATATTCATAACGACGGTTCAATAGAAGAAGGTTATAGGTGAAGATGAAAAATATAATTGAAACACAACGATTAAACCTTAGATTGTTGAATAAAACAGATGTGAAGATGATTTTTAAACTCTTAAATGAACCGACATTTATAGAAAATATTGGTGATAAGGGCATAAAAAACTTGCACGATGCATTGAATTATATAGAGCAAGGACCACTAGCTATGTATCAGGAGTTAGGGTTTTGTTTGTATTGTTGTCAGTTGAAAGGTGTCGAAAAGACGATTGGCATATCTGGCTTGATTAAACGTGACGGAATCGATTACCCCGAGGTGGGGTTTGCCTTCTTGCAAGAGTATTGTCATCAAGGTTTTGGCTATGAATCGGCAAATGTAGTTCTGACCTATGCCAAAGAAAAACTAAATATTAAATTGTTAAACGCGATATGTAATCCCAGCAATATCGGATCAATAAATTTATTACATAAACTTGGCTTTACTTATCAGGGAAACATTAAACTGGATAATAAGGAAGAAGAAGTAAAACTTTTTGAAATACAGCTGATTTAAATTAGTACTAGTTTTGTATTAAAAATAATCATTTACTGTTTTTTCACAAATTTTTTACATTTTATACTTGCGTTTTATCTAATTACCCATAAGTCTTATAGTGAGCAACAACAAAAAAAGGAATAGCTATGAAAATAAATCTTTCTGGTCACCATGTAGAACTTACTGAATCAACCAAAGAACACATCGAAGAAAAGTTTTCAAAAATTGCCACTCATTTTCCCACACTTATTGCATTAGAGGTTATTCTTTCAAAAGAACATGGTAAGTATCATGTTGAAATTAGTACTAATTATGAAGGTGCCAAAGCATCTGTTTCATCTACTGATGCTGTGATGTATCCAGCTATTGCCAATGCAGCTAAAAAACTTGATGCTGCTCTTAAACACCGAAAAGGCCAATTAAAAGCGAATTTACATAATAAACCATTCTCAACAACACCTGATATAGCACATGAAAAGGTCCAAGCTTTAAACCTTGGCTGATCCGTAGTAAAATTAATTGATAATAAAGCAGGGGCCGAGGCTCCTGTTTTTGATCGTATCAAGCTCAAATTTATAAGGAAACCTTGTTTTGTTAGCGATATCTAACGCTATAGTATTAGCTGAATGGGAAATAGAGCTTAATGCTATTCGATCTCAAGGCAGCGGAGGGCAGCGAGTAAATAAGGTCGCGACAGCTATTCACCTGCGCTTCGACATAAAAAAGTCTTCATTACCTAGCATCTATAAAGAGCGATTATTGAAGCTCTCAGATAGCCGTGTAACCTCTGATGGTGTGATTATCATTAAGTCTCAGTCTTACAGGACTCAGGACATGAATAAGCAAGAGGCACTAGAGCGGTTGAAGGAGTTAATATTATCTGCAATGGTAGTACAAAAGAAGCGTAAACCCACTAAGCCGACTAGAAGCTCTCAACGTAAAAGAATGGACAGTAAAACCAAGAAGGGTTCAACAAAAGTTTTACGGGGTAAAGTGAGTTTTTAAATATATAAATTAATTCTTAACAACAGTTGACAGTTTTTTCATCAGCCCTCATTATGTTGAAAAGTTAATTTATTAATAATCGAACGTTAAATAATGAAATCAAATTTTACTGCCAATGTAGTGTGTCTCTGCCAACCGAATATGATCTTAACGGTCAATCGCTGGCCAGTACTTGCTGCGGAGTAAAATGAAACTTTAATAATCCATTTTATAAAACCGCAGTTTATCCACTGCGGTTTTTGTTTCTTTACTTCAAAACTCCAGTCTTTATTCTGCTTTTCTTGTGACAAATAGGAGAGTAATCATGAACGTGTCCGTTGCTTATGTGGCCGTTGTATTAATTTGGTCGACAACACCATTAGGCATAGTGTGGAGTAGTGAGTCTGTTCATCCAACAATGGCAGTATTGTTGCGCATGTTGATTGCGTTAATAATCGGCAGTCTTCTTCTAATTGTAGGAAAAGTCCAACTTCCTTGGCATAAACAAGCGTTTAAACTCTATCTTTTTTCTGCAGTAGGTATTGTTGGTGGTATGAGTTTCTCATATTTTGCAGCTCGTTATATTTCATCCGGATTAATGTCATTAATTTTTGGTTTATCACCAATTATTTCGGGACTAATGGCACAAAAGATAATAAATGAGGCTAAGTTTTGTAAAATTAAAAAGCTCGCATTGATGACTTCGGTGATAGGATTATCTATTGTCTGTATGGATAAAATATCTTTGTCAGATCAAGGATATATTGGTATTGCGTTTATCCTTATAGCGGTATTATTTTTTAGCTTAAGTGGCGTGTTGGTCAAAAGTGTGGTGATTAATATTAGTCCCATTGCAACCACTGTTGGAGCTTTACTATTTAGTACGCCAATTTTTTTCATCATTTGGTTGTTATTTGATGGTACATTGCCATATCAACAATGGCAAAGCCGAGCCGTTTTTTCAATTATATATTTAGGTGTTTTTGGCTCTTTAGTAGGTTTTATTGCATATTTTTATGTTTTACAAAAACTAACGGCTAGTACGGTTGCTTTGATCACTATGATCACGCCAGTTATGGCTATGGCACTAGGGACTTTGTTAAACAATGAAGAGATCACCGTAAACCTTCTAATTGGTGCGGTGTTTGTTGTGAGCGGGTTGACGTGTTTTCAGTGGAGTAAAAAAATCAGTATGACGATAATCAAAAAAGCGAAATTTAATTCACGCTCTATGTTATGAAAGTTAATTGAGAAATAATGCATTCAACCATTAGTTTTAGAAAAGCCAGCCAAAATGATTGTTCGTTTTTACTTCATTTAAGAAAAGCATCAATGACTGAACATCTTGCTACCGCAGGTATTGTTATGAGTGATGAACAGCACTCGGCTCGTATACATGAATTTTTCGAAGACACATCGCTGATATATAAAGATGATCAACCAATTGGTTTAATAAAATTTTCTTTGATCATCGATAGAATTCATATTCGGCAATTTCAGCTTTTACCTGAGTTTCATGGTTTTGGTATTGGCAGCAATGTCCTTACTTTACTTAAAAAGAAAGCTAAAGACAGAAAGCTGCCAATTACTTTAAATGTATTGTTGAATAACCCTGCGTTAAGTTTATATCAAAGGCATCATTTTATTATTGAAAATGAAAATGAGCTCGAATATCAAATGCGTTGGCTGGAGGACAAAGATTAAAAATAATAAAAAACGCCTAGTCGAATAACGAATAGGCGCTGATATATCAAAGATTTATGCTTGTCAGAAAGCATGGCAATGAAAGAACGAATATATTTAGGAAATACGGGCAGCAATACATCATGTGAAAAAGTGATAATGCTATAACGGATTAACTATGGCTTTTACGATATGCTTCACAGGCTTCTTTATCTTCGCAATGCCCATACAGATATAAACTATGGTTGGTGAGTGTGACCTTATTTTTCTTAGCAATATCTTCTTGGCGTTGTTCAATAACATCGTCCTCAAATTCAACCACTTTACCACATTTCAAACAAACCAAATGATCATGGTGTTTTTTATGACTAAGTTCAAAAACCGATTTACCCCCTTCAAAATGATGACGGGTGACAATACCAGCATCATCAAATTGGTTTAATACACGATAAACGGTTGCTAAGCCAATTTCCTCATTTAAATCGAGTAATATCTTATATACATCTTCCGCACTAATATGTTGATTATTGGGATCTTGTAGAATGGTTAATATCTTTACTCGTGGCAGAGTAATTTTTAATCCAGCTCTTTTTAGCTCTTCATTTTGGTCTGCCATGGGCTTAATTCTCGAATTTAAAAATGAGCTGAAATTATAGGGGGATTTTATCATTGTTAACAGCGTTAATTTACCTGGATGTAAAATAACTTTAACTTGTGACGGGGGAAAGGACGTTTAGTGATTATTTTATGACTATTTACCAGTTAATCCATATGAATTATAGGGTTAAATTTTCATCAGATATAAAAAAGCCTGTAATTTATACAGGCTTTAAGAAAAGTTTCGTTTTGCTTTTTTGGTAAAGCGACTAGTCAGCTAACTCGGCTAAGCACATTTCATCATGAATTTGGTTAACCCACTTATCAACACGTTGCTCTGTTAACTCTGGTTGGCGATCTTCATCAACACATAAACCGATAAAGGTATTTTCATCAATCAATGCTTTTGATGCTTCAAATTCATAACCTTCATTTGGCCAACTACCCACAACAATTGCGCCTTTGGATTCACATATATCTCTTAAAGGTTCCATCGCATCACAAAAATACTCAGCGTAATCTTCTTGATCACCTAAACCAAAGATGGCGACTAATTTATCAGTAAAATCAATTTCTTCTAGCTCAGGTAAGAAGTCATCCCAATCACATTGGTTTTCACCGTAATACCAAGTAGGGATGCCCAAAATAATCAAATCGAACTCTGCAATTTCTTGCTTAGTACTTTTAGCAATGTCTTTCACATCAACTAATTTTTTGCCCAATTTCTTTTGGATCATTTTACTAACTGCTTCAGTATTACCTGTATCACTACCGAAAAATAAACCTACTATTGCCATCGAAATATAACCTTTTAAATACTTTAATTTTCGCTTAACGCGAGTGCTTTCATTAACAACGATTCAATTAATTCACTACGGTTAGTATCCGTATCTTTTGCTAATTGATCTAATTTATCAATCAAGTTTTCGTGAATTTTAAATTCGACTCTTTTTAAACCGTTATTTTTATCACGCTTAACCTGATTTCGCTTATTTATTTTAACCTGAACACTGCGAGAGTGAGGGTTAGTTTTTGGGCGACCTGGGCGTTTATCATCGCTAAATAAGTCGATGGTTGTTAGATCTGCTACTTGCTTTGCCATTATTAACCTACGCCTTGGCTTTCCCAAATTAATTGAATTATGCCTTTTGCTATAAAACCGGCACACCCAAGAAATAGAACCAAATAAACGGTATACCTGCCCATTTTAGGAACATCATTTTTTTTCATAACATCTTGTATAGATAAACCTATGAAAATAAAGATAAATACAAAAAACAGATTGAGCCCTATAGTCTCAATTAACACAAAATGTTCAGCAAGCATAATTCACCCTAAAAATTTCAGGCCGGACTATAGCATATTGCAGTCAGTAAACACATAGTTTTTACCTTAATTACTGCAGCATAAACCATAGAAACCAAGGGGGTTTATTTGTCGTAAGCTAAGTCATTTCTGTTAAGGTTCATTGAGCAATAAAATCATTAACAATTTTATTGAAAGCCGTTGTTTTTTCAGCATGCAACCAATGCCCAGCTCCTTGAATAATTTTTGCTTTGCTTTGTGGAAAAAGTCTACCTATGATGTCGCGGTGAGCGCTAGTGATATAATCTGAATTTCCTCCCTTAATAAAAAGTGTTGGTTTATCAAAACACTTGTTCCCTTCATATCCCTGCATTACTTGCGAATAACAGTGAGCTATATTGGCTAAATTGCATTTGAAAGAGAGCTTATCATCCAATTTGGTTAAATTTTTCAATAAAAACTGGCGAACACCTAGTTCGTTAACATATTGAGAAAGCTGTTCATCGGCTTGTTTTCTATTTTCTAACTGATTTAAGTCCAACGATAATAGGCCCGCTATTATTTGCTTATGATGTGGGGGATATTCAACGGGTGATATATCTGCAAGAATAAGCTTATCAACACGTTCGGGATTGTCTAACGCAACCTGCATCGCAATTTTCCCACCCATTGAATGTCCTAAAAGTATAGTGCTTTCAATATTTAAATGATTAAAGGTGTCAATGATATCTTGGGCAAGCTCATGATAATTCATACTATTTTTATGAAATGATGCCCCGTGATTTCTAACATCAACATTAGTGACGCGATAATTTTCTTTGAGCCCTTTAGCAACCATATTCAGGTTTTCTAAACTGCCAAATAAACCATGGATCAAAACAATATCTTTACCACTTCCAGATTGTTGAAAATTAAGTAACGCCATTTTAAAAATAATCACACGATAAAATTCAGAAGTGCTGATTATACAACTTTCTAACGTTAGAAATAGAATGCAGATAAAAATAATCTAGATTATTGCTATTATCCTCTAGAGAGTTACTGCCAAGCTCAGTATAATCTCGCGCGAAAAACATATTATTAGGCAAATGAATGAAACATATAGAAATTGATGAAGAGCTTTATCAACACTTAGCCTCAAAAACGCAATACATTGGTGAAAGTGCTTCATCCATTATTCGTCGTCTATTATCTTTACCGGTAGACGAGTCGGTACTATCAAATAAAAGGCCTGAACAAGTGGATTCAGTGCTTATACAGCAAAATGAAACGCAAACAGTTGAGCAAGTTACAAAAGCTCCTGAAAATGTTTTTAATTATATTAATAAAGAAGAGCTTGCCACCCAACGCGGGGCAGTAGGTCGATTTTTGTTAATCCTATCAGCACTTCATCGTGTACATGCCGAAAACTTCTCTTCAGTGATTGAAATTCGAGGTCGAGATCGTCTGTATTTTGCTCGAACTGAAAATGAATTGGTTAACAGCGGTAGCAGTATGAAGCCTAAACAAATTCCAGAAAGCTCATTTTGGGTGATGACTAATTCAAATACCACTCGTAAAAAGATGATGCTTACTGAAGTTGCAAAAAAATTAGGTTACCAGCAGCAAGAAATAGAAAAAATCCGTGATTTATTATAAAAATAAAGCATAGAAATTTTATATAAAGGAAAATATGATGTCAGTACACCCTCACGCAGGTAAACAAGCAAGAGTTGAAGACATAGAGAATATTGCTCAACTTGTTAGCCATTATTATGTCAAACAACCTGATATAGCTAAGGTCTCTCAACGCGTGAGCTTTGGAACGTCTGGCCATCGAGGCAATGCTAAAAATATAAGTTTTAATGAACATCATTTATTGGCGATTTGCCAAGCGGTAGCAGAGTATAGAAAAGAGCAAGGTTATCAAGGGCCACTGTATTTGGGTAAAGATACTCATGCCTTGTCGGAGCCAGCATTTATTAGTGCCTTAACGGTATTAATCGCCAATCAAGTGCCTGTTGTGATTCAAGAAGATGAAGGTTTCACACCCACTCCCGTTATTTCTCGATTGATTATTGCCAATAATAAAATTAATGATGCTCAGGCCGATGGTTTGATCATTACTCCATCGCATAATCCTCCTTCTGATGGCGGTATTAAATATAACCCTCCTCATGGTGGTCCCGCAGAAGGTAGCGTTACTCAACTCATTGAGAAACGTGCCAATGAGATCATTGCTAATGGCCTTGTTGATATTCAACAAGTTAGCTTTGAGCAAGCTATAGCATCACCTTTATTGACTAAAGAAGATTTCATCCAATTTTATGTGGATGAACTTGCACTGGTTGTTGATATGGAAGCCATTGCAAAGGCTAACATCAAAATTGGTGTTGATCCTTTAGGTGGTTCTGGTATTGATTATTGGCCGGTGATCGCCAAACAGTATGGTCTAAATTTAACGGTGGTTAATCCAGTTGTTGATGCAAGTTTTTCCTTTATGCCATTAGATAAAGACGGAAAAATTCGTATGGATTGCTCATCTCCATATGCGATGTCTGGACTGATTGCCTTAAAAGATAAGTTTGATATTGCCGTAGGTAATGATCCTGATTTTGATCGCCATGGCATTGTGACTAAGTCAGGGGGCTTGATGAACCCTAATCATTATTTAGCGGTTTCAATCCACTATTTGATGACTCATAGAAATTGGTCAAGTACTTGCCAAATAGGTAAAACACTTGTTTCAAGTTCCTTAATTGACCGAGTAGCCAAGATGATAGACCGTCCACTCAGTGAGGTTCCTGTTGGTTTCAAATGGTTTGTTGATGGCCTTCATAATGGCAGTTATGCCTTTGGCGGTGAAGAAAGTGCCGGTGCATCATTTATCGCGAAAGACGGCAGCTGTTGGACGACAGATAAAGACGGTTTTATTATGGCGTTATTAGCCGCTGAAATATTAGCGGTAACGGGTAAAGACCCTTATCAACATTATCAAGCATTGGTGAAAGAATTAGGTGAACCGTTTTATGGACGTGTTGAAGCGGTTGCCAGTTTTGAACAGAAAAAAGTACTAAGTTCTTTAACTAAAGAAGATATCACTACCGACGAACTGGCAGGCGAAAAAATAACACAAGTACTTTCTCATGCACCCGGTAATAATGCTGCCATTGGTGGTGTGAAAGTGACAACTGCCAATGGTTGGTTTGCCGCTAGGCCTTCAGGTACTGAAGAAATATATAAAATCTATGCTGAAAGCTTTATCAGTAAACAACATCTACAACAAATTATTGATGATGCCCAAGTAATGGTTGATGCTGCGTTTAAGAAATCAGGCTTATAGCATCATTTTATAAACCGTGACTACAATACTATATGACGCCTGTGCATGGATGCACCTCAGCGGCGATTTACAGAATGTACTGTACTAGACTGTGTGGTTAGATCACACAGTCAGCTTAATTTCAGAATAAACATTAAACTACACTTATCTACATTTCTTATACATTTCAATAAAAGATACTTACATAGCTTTCATTTATCCTTTCTTCATTATTTAATTTACATAAAATTTAAAAAATGAATCATTTAATTAGAACTTCTTTTATAACGGTACTTTTTCTTCTAGGCACGGTTTTATTAACGGGCTGTGGAAGCTCAGATGGTAAAAAGATTTCAGAGCCATTACCTGTAAAGCCAGCTACGGGGCAAGCTGGTGATGGCAACTTGGCAGATATTGTTGAATACATTCGCATTGATGAAGGTTTGCCTGCTTTGGCTGCGGTTTTAGTATATGACGGACAGATTGTCGAAATGGCCGCGACAGGAACTCGTAAAATTAACAGTACTACTGCGGTAACTATCGACGACAAGTGGCACATAGGTTCGTTGACTAAATCAATGACATCAACACTTGCCGCAATGCTAGTGCAACAAGGAGTACTCAGCTGGAATACTACCATTGTTGACGTTTACCCTGAGTTATCTGGTGTTATGAACGTTAATTATGAAAACATACAAATAGATCAATTGTTGTCACATACATCAGGCATGAGGGCGAATCTTCCCTCCGTTAATAGTTATCAAAACAGCTCACTTGATATTGAATCTCAACGTCAACAAATGATCGAAGAGGCTTTAATGCTTAGCCCTGAAGTGAATGAAGGTCAATTCCTATATAGTAACTTAGGTTATATGGTGGCTGGGGCAATGATGGAACGACTTACCAATACCAGTTGGGAAACACTAATAGAGAATAACCTATTTAACTCCCTTGCTATGACGAGTAGTGGTTTTGGTATCCCTGATGTTCAAGATAATTTGTCTCAGCCAGTTGGTCATTTATCTCAAGGCTCTGGTTGGCAAGCAAACAATACCGACAATCCAGCTGTTATGGGACCAGCAGGTATTGTTCATAGCAGCCTTGAAGATATGGCAAATTATCTTGCAGCGCACTTAGCCGGAGCGAGAGGCAATGACGTTAGTGGCTTATTAACAGCAGAAGAGTTTAGTAAATTACATACCCCAGCAGATAACTCAGAGTATGCATTAGGCTGGGTCATTTCAGAGAATTTGTTATGGCACAATGGTAGCAATACTAAATGGTTAGCAGATGTAAAAATAAGCCCTGAAAAAAATGCCGCTATATTTATTGTAACCAATGCGGCTGATTTGCAGGACGGACAAAACAGTAGTTCATACAAAGCTGTAGACAGCTTGACTGATGAACTCGTTAAACGCCTTGAAGCTAGGTATGGCAATTAGGAACATTTAACAATAAATAGACAACGAATTTAATGCCCCTGATAACAGGGGCATTTCACCATAAGGATTCTTTCTAAACTCAATTTCATCTATGGCAACTTCAGACCACATAACATAGGTGGCGATAGCAACAGGCATTCCCCTCCTCAGTAATATTACTTACATTGAGTTCAAGTATTTGTATTTTTGTAGTAAAAAGACTAAGTTGGTTGTATAAAAATCATACATGGACAGGTAGATGTCGCTGAAAAAAACAGGTTTTGGCTTATGGACCGCAACGTCTATGGTTGTTGGCGGTATGATTGGTAGTGGTATTTTTTTACTACCATCAGCACTTGCTTCCTTTGGTGCAATTAGTATTGGTGGTTGGATATTTACCTCTGTGGGCTCGATGACCTTAGCTTATGTTTTTGCCAACCTTTCTAGATATGTAAAAGGCTCCGGCGGCTCATATATTTATACTCGAGCTGCATTTGGCGACTTTATGGGGTTTTCTGTTTGTTGGGGCTACTGGATTTGCATGATCGCAGCGAATGCCGCTATCGCCATAGCCTTGGTCAGTTACCTTTCTGTATTCATCCCTATCTTAAAGCAACAAAGCGACATAGCTGCGTTGGCAACATTATTTTTTTTATGGTCTTTAGTGTGGATTAATTTACGGGGGTTAAAAGAAGTAGGGAAATTCCAACTCATAACCACCATATTAAAGCTACTCCCACTGTTTTTAGTGGCGTTTGTTGGTTGTTTCTATCTAAATACCGAGCATTTTTCACCTTTTAATTTAACCGAGATGAGTTCCTATTCTGCTGTTTCAGCAGCGGCGGCAATTACTATGTGGTCATTTTTAGGCTTAGAAACCGCCAATAATGTTGCTGGAGATGTCATCAACCCAGAAAAAAATGTTCCTAAAGCGGCTTTGCTGGGTACCGGAATTTGCGCGTTTGTTTACATACTAGGGTCTATATCCGTGATGGGGTTAATTGAGCCGTCAGTATTAGCCAAATCAAATGCCCCCTTTGCCGATGCCGCCGCTATTTTATGGGGTAACTGGGGTTACTACCTTATAGGCGGCTGCGCGGTAGTATCATGTATAGGTGCACTAAATTGTTGGACTTTATGTCTTGGGCAAATACCCATGGCAGCGTCAAAGGATCGGCTATTTCCAAAAGTATTTCGTGAACAATCTAAACGGAAAGTACCTGCAAAAGGCATTATCATTTCAACATTGTTGGTATCTGTATTAGTACTAATGAACTTTAGTCGAAGCTTGGTCGATCAATTTACGTTAGTGATTTTATTGTCTACCTTTGCAACGGTGATACCATACTTACTCTGTACATTGGCTCACTTTAGCATGTCAATCAAGAATCGAAATCCACTGGGCTTGACGCCTTTTAATGCCGTTATTACCTTGATTGCTACGTTATTTTCAATTTGGATCATTGTAAATTTAGGCACTGAAACCATAGTGATGGGAGTTATCTTGATGATTGCCGGCATTCCTGTTTATTTATTTATGAAACAAAAAACTAAACAGACAGCCGTTACTAATGTCGACTAATACCGGTCAATATCGGCTAATATCGAGTTATAGTAAGTAACCTTTCTTGATCTCGGCTTAAGGGGGAGTGGCTTAGCTATAAATGATTCTTCATATCTTTATATAATAATTTATGGAACAAATGCTCACCGGCTTCTTTACTTGGTACTAGTCGACCCGTTTCATAACCTTTAGATGAAAGGCCCTGTTGTACAGAAAGACAAATAGCGACATCTTCATCTTGAATTTTATCTGCCACATCGACACTATGATTTTTAAAGTCTTCATCGATTAACGGATGGTTATCATCGAAGTAATATTCAAAGATGATTTTACATTTATTGACGGCGACAGGTTCAACAATGATGATGCCCATAATCGCGTCATAGCAGTTAATCATTAGGTTAGGGTACTGCCAATAATAACGTGCTGTGCCTGTTCTTACTTGTGAAATATCGTTGTCTCGTTGCTTTGTTGGACACGACTGCAAGCAATATTTATCAGTCACTTCTATTTTATAATGTTTGCCATCTAAGGCACTACTCAACCCTTTGTGTAAAAAAGGCACGTGATAACCTCCGTCTAAAAAGTTGTCAACATAGACCTTCCAATTACAAGCTAAGTCATAACTAACTCGCCGATGAAAGCGCATTTTGTCTAAATTTAATGGCTCAAGTTGGTGATATAACTC
>MAAB01007706.1_pt1 | contig 12502 bp, 13 predicted proteins | sample 1115991 | NCBI WGS metagenome assembly MAAB01 (sample SAMN04961124, study PRJNA320927) | seawater metagenome | isolation source: sample BD02T18 sea water enriched with oil for 18 days | place: USA:Gulf of Mexico | collected 2013-07-27
TAATGATCCTTTAACTTATACGTGGCAGCAAGTAAGTGGTGAGCCAATCACTCTAGCAGCAACTAATACAGACACCTTAGCCTTTGCTGCGCCAAGTAACGCAAAGAATAAAGTAGTTAGCTTTAAACTTACCGTTACTGATGGAAATTATACTGTTGAACGTACCGTAGTTGTTGCCGTAAAAGCACCAGAAGCAACTGCTGGAACTTACTATTACCATAATGACCATTTAGGCACACCACAGGTGATGACAGACACCAGTGCCACGGTTGTTTGGCAGGCTAACTACACACCATTTGGTCAAGCCGATATTGTGGTTGAAACGGTGACAAATAATATTCGTTTTCCGGGTCAATACTACGACCAAGAATCAGAGTTACATTACAACTACTTTAGGGATTACGACCCAGAGTTGGGGCGCTATATTCAGTCAGACCCGATTGGTTTAGCTGGTGGTATTAATACCTATGGGTATGTTGGTGGTAACCCTGTTATGAGTATTGATCCCTATGGGTTATGTGAGAAAAACAATGTCTTTGCCGACTGTATGAACGACTTCAGAGCAAGTATGGGAGAAAATTCTCGTTTATTCATTAGTTCAACCAGTCTATTTGAACTTGGCGGTAGTAATAAAGGGTGGGCGACTTTAGGTGCAGCAAGCTCGTGGCTGTATGGAGATGGTGTAAGTGGACGACAAAACGAAGTGAATTCAAAAGGATGGGGGAATGGCTCAAGGCCAGGGAATGGCATTGAATACCCAAATAAAAGTTTCGCCCGAAGTTCATCTGTTCAGGTTGGGCTGAAAGTTATTGGTAAAGCGCTTGGTTTTGCTACCATAGCGGGAACCTATGCAGATGCATGGATGAGAACTTACTGCCTATCTAAATCTATATTTTAAGGGGGGAACATGAAAGTACTTTTAATTATTTTTATGACGTTATTTACTTCTTTTATGGGGTGGGGTTACAAAGATGATATCAATTCAATATTCTTATTTTTGGCGGTTTACTTTCTCGTTGTTTATTGGGCGCTGGGTTATGATTGGACATCTTCAAGGAAAGTAACCAATATCAGTTTCATTATAAATGCAAGAAAGGGGCTTCTGTTGGCAGCGTATATTCTGTTAAATTATGTGGTTCTTCATAGAGCTTATATTTTTGGTGGTGGTGATATTTTTTTTGGCATAGCATGGTTTTCTTTAACTAGCCTTTTGTTAGTATCCAAATGGAAGCAGCTAACTAAAAAACATAGCCGACACTCTCACAGTATAGGCTAAGACATCATTATGGTTGTGATCAATGTGACTGATGCTGATAACTAGTTGAAATCTAAATGCTCTTACTTTTATTCTTTTAGGTGTGGTGTTTATTTATTATGGTGTAACAGGAAAGAGTAAGCTATTCATTAAGGGATAGAACAAAAATAAGCAGTTAATTTTTGAATCCAAAGCCTCGCGTGCGGGGCTTTGCTTGCTCTTATTTGCGGGACATCAAATTAAGAAGTTGATACATGAGAGATATATTGGTTTTAATTTCTAGTCTAGTTTTAATCGGTGTCATATATGTAAACCGAAATTATCTAGATGGAGCTTTAATGGCTACAGCCTTGTATAGCCTTTTGGGATATTGGGTGTTAGGTGGATTACGCCCTATCAATTCGGGCTTATTTTCCGTGGTGGTTACTTCAAAAGTCAAAATGGCATTTGTTTTAATTGCATATTTAATTTTGAATTATTTTGTTATTCGAAATGCGACTAGGCTACAGTGGGAGCATCTATTATATGGTGTATTGTGGTTTTTGATATCAAGTGGACTTTTGATTTTTAAGTGGATGGGATTGAAGGAGCATCAGAATAAAAGGCCATTCTCTTAGCGCAGCTAAAGCTCTAACTACAGTGTCATCGTCAATGAGTCAGATGAAAAATGAGTAAAACATATATAAACGTAGTAATTGTCTTTATTGTGATATGGATGGGGTTGTGGGGGGCATCCCAAACTTCTTGGTTTAATGAAAATGTGATGTACTTCTTTGATAAAGCGGAAGATGGCAATGTCATGGTGACTGATAGCCATTCAATACCTCTCCCTTCAAAGTGGGTGATTGCAAATTCTCATAATCGCCAATTTACAATTTATCATTTAAACGAATCATCAGAAACACTGACCATCATGTTTCTAGTAAATGATAAACACCTCAAAATGGCCAGTAACTTTGTTGAGGTTACCGATAATAAATTTCCTGAATGTAAAGATATTAAAGGGATTCTAATTGATGGGGAAATATCAAGTTTACTCTATGGTTCTAAAACAGGCGCAACTGTATTGCTAGATAGTTATAGCGGTAAATACATAAAGCAAATTTGTGAGTTTTTCTCTACAATTTAACCGAGAATTGCTTTTTACTTTGAATCCCCAGGCATGAGGGGGTATTGGACAAATTTCTATAACAATTATCAGGATTGGGTTGCTGATTTGTTAGATCATCATGGCAAAAAGGCGTTGAAATGAAAATTATTTTAGGAATAGGGATTTTATTCTTTGTAGTGTTTTTTTTGGTTCCTCACGAGATTTATCGCATTGTTGATTTGATAAATTCTGATGCGCAAAAATTCAAGCCTACTGTCTTGGAGAGATTGGTTTTTTCTGATGAAAATGAAGCACATAATAACTTCACGGTAAATCGTTCTGGCTATTATGAATTAGGGGTGTTGCTGAATGAAAGTCGCATTCGGGTTGATAGTGTTGAGAAACAATTCAATGGGGAAGTCTTACTTGAAGTTTATTCAAATAATGATGATTTAATTTTTACAGAAAGTGTAATTAGACCAAAGTACTTTAAACCTTTGGATGATGATATTGATTTTGCAAAAAAGGTTGCACTCATTACTGCTCCATTGAACACTTTTAAGGATGGGAAGGAATACTATATCAAAATCAAAATACCATCTAGAAATGATTTTCTAACCAGTGGTGTAGGAAGCTTGTATGTCAATTTATCAGCCTATTACTAAAAGTAATGTTTTTGAATACAAAGCCTTGCGTGTGGGGCCTGTTGTATTCAAAACTCTATTGCCTATAGATATTCAAAACCACTGATGAAATGACAATTTCTGAGTTATTGTTGTGGGAAATTTGAAACGGAATCTAACTTTACATCGGAAAAATGTGGCTGCTCAATATAGGAATAGAACATGGTTGATAAGCATGTACAAATGGGGCGATATTTCTCAGGAATATTGACAGTTGGTGGAGTTATTCTATTAACTAATGAAATTTTTCCTGATATTTTACAAAACACATATAAGTTTTATGTGAATATGGCTTCCGCTGTATTGGTTTCTATAGGGTTGTTCGGTTTGACAAATTTTCTTAAATGCTCAAACTGCGGACTAAAACTTATGGTTTATTCAATGAGAAATAACAGTTCTACTGACTGGTTATCATGGGTGTTAGAAGCAAAGGAGTGTCCTTCCTGTAAGCATCAATTTAATCAAAGTAAGGATTCACAGAGTTAATTATTAATTGGCTTGAGTTAGGAGGGAATTGTGGCTGTGAATAAAGAAAACTTCAAAAAAAGTGCTGTTTACCTTATTAAGATCTTAGCTTTATTTTTCTTAGCACAAGTTTTAGTTTTCGCTGCTGAATATATTGTTATAGATGAGACAACTTTAGTTTTAGTCAAAAAAATAATATTTGGATTGTTTTTTGTTGCGTTCATATTTGTATTTGGTAGATGGGTTGATTCACATAGAAAGAAAAGTGATTAATTTTATGTGAAAGTTTTTGAATCCAAAGCCTCGCGTGTGGGGCTTTATTGGTTCCAAGTTGAGGCCAATCGTGAGCAGTGTGCAAAATATGCACATTGCAATTTATTTACAGTGGCATGAACCTAATGTATTACATTAATAAAATCGAGTACAAAAAAATAATATGGAATCTAAAGTAAATAAAGTAGCCAGTGAACTTTGCACTAGAATACTTCAATTTATCTACAGACCTAACAACGGCAAAGGGAGATCCGTATCTTTTTTATATGGAAGTGTAGGTTGCGCAGGTTACGACAAAGGAATGGGCACAGAGTTATATTTTGATGAGGAACTTTTGTTAGAAACGGCCTTTTATCTCCGAGAAAATGGAGCTTTTCACCTAAAGCGAATCCCGATTAAAAGTATAGAATCGATGATTAAAGAATTTATTACTGCACATTATGGGTATTTAGCAGAAGAGTCTTTTATGGCTAATTTTACCTGTTCATACGATGAGTTTATTTCAGATAGCGCTAAAAATGATTTTTCCAACGCTCTTGCAACGTCAAAAATGCTGGCACCCAAAGATATATTTGTAACGTATCCAATTCAAATAATAAATCCGAGTAATGAATACTGCTCGGATATTTTTAGCATTGTAAAAGCCAAATCATTATTCAAAGCCACTTCTCCAGTAGAGTTAAATAACTTTGATATTACTCCTGATATATTTCCACCATCACAAAGGCTTAGTAATAAACATTACGAATTCCAATCATGGCTGTGTGTGGCTGCACCCGATTTAGAAGCCGCAAACAAAAAGAAGTTCGCAATTTTGGGAGCATTAGCACTTAAATATGATGACAACATTAGACATCAATTTAACAGTAAAAAATTAGTTGGGGGTTATTGCTCTTATAGTGATGAAATGTCATTAACAATAGGTGCTGGACACACACCTTCAGTTCACCAAGATCTTGTTATAACAACTAAAGACTCTGCTTTTTTACAAAAGTTAGAAAAGTTCTTTGAGTCTAAAGAAAATGACGATTTTAGAAAGTTAAGAGCTTTGGAGTACTTTTATAGGGCTTGGTTTTTAGAGGAGTCAGAGCGGTTTCCATTTATGTTTATGGCACTAGAGAGCTTATATGGTGACGGAACTCAACCAACTTTATCAGTAATCAAAGGAGTTAAGCAAGCTGTAGGGTTTGATTTATGTGAAAAGCGAATACGATTGCTCGCGGAACTGCGAGGCTCGATTGTTCATGGAGGTGCACCGGAAATCTACGACTCTAAAAAATATGCTAAATATTATAAAAGATACAAAACTTGTCCATCAAGGGATCTGGGGATTTTAGTTGCCGAGTGTATTAGAGTGACTGCGTTTGATTCATTAGTGCCTGTTCAAGAAAACGAATATCAGGAACAAATAAATGAAGCTATCGCTAGTGGACGAATCCCCAAAAATATTGATAGGTCTATTTTATCTAAACCATAATTTGAATCCAAAGCCTTGCTAGCCGGGGCTATTTAATTTCTGAATAGTGATGTTTTTCACATATAAAACATCACATAGAAATGATAAAATTAATAATTAAAATAATGAGATAGGGAACTCCAATGATAGGTACTTATAGTAAAGCCAAATTCTGGAAATGTGCGCTGCAAGTTAACCCTGCTAGTTATATAAGCTATAGAGGTGATGAGCAAAACCTGGCTGAAGATGAATATAATAAAAAATTGTTAGAGGTTTGCCTTGAAGAGAATATTAAGGTTATTGGTCTTGCTGATCATGGCAATGTGGATAGTGTTGACAAAATTAGAGAAACTTTAAGCCTACAAGGAGTAGTAGTTTTTCCTGGATTTGAAATAGCATCAAGTGAAAAAATCCATTTGGTATGTCTCTTTGATGAACAAGAAACAGTGAAAAATCTCGAACACTATTTGTATGAACTAGGTATCGATACTTCAAATGGCACTTTACCATCTTCTCATAGTGCGGATTACATTCTAAATAAGATCCGTGAAAAAGGTGGATTTGTTTATGCTGCACATTGTACTGACGACAATGGTGTATTAAATCAAAAGTTAAACAATATTTGGACAAATGAGTTATTGGTGGCAGCTCAAATTCCGACAACAGTTCAATCCCTAAAAGAACAAGGGGAACAAGCCAACTATCAAATATTGACCAATAAAGATGTTGCGTACAAACGTACTATTCCGATGGCGCTAATTAATGCAAAAGATATTGAAGATCCTGAAACACTAAGAAAGGGAAACGCTTCGTGTTTGATAAAAATGACAGAGCCAAGTTTTTCAGCATTTTGTCAAGCATTCCACGATCCTGAGTCTAGAGTTCGACTCAACTCTGAGATTAGTGAGCAGTATTATTCGAGATTGGAATCTATCAGTTTTATCGGTGGCTATCTTGATGGCGTAGAAATAAAGTATTCAGAGCATTTAAATACAATTATTGGTGGCAGAGGCACCGGGAAGTCTACTCTTATTGAATGTATTCGATATGCTTTGAATCTTATTCCTATTGGGAAGCAAGCACGAGAACAACATAATAAGGTTGTTAAGTCTAATTTGGGCGCAGGACAAATCAGGTTAGAGATTAAGTCTGCGACAAAACACGGACAATGTTATCAAGTTACTAGACGTTATGCTCAATCGCCAGTGGTTACCGATATGTCTGGCGATATTTCAAGCTTTACCCCTAACGACTTGTGGCCAGAGGTAGAAATTTTTGGTCAGAATGAAATTCATGAGATTGCAAAAGATCCGAGTGAACAATTGAAAGTTGTTGACAGGTTTTTAAATCGGGAAAAAATAGAACAATCTTCAGGGATTGCTGAAGTCGAAGATGAGTTAGTTAATGTTGGTAGAGAGATAACGGATCTTAAAGAACAAGTATCTGATCACGAATCTGATGTAAAAAAACTTGAGTTATTAGAAGAAGATGCAAAGAGGTTCAAAGAGTTAGGAATAGACGAACAATTAAAGATGCTTCCTATATTGGCAACCGAAAAAACACTATTTAGCACAGTAAAAACTGAAATTAATGATTTCTCTGATTCATTGACAACACTTGTTAAAGAACTTCCCTCTGCTGACGGTATATCTGACGAAGTTATTGCAGACTTTCCTGATAAGCAAGTGTTTACAGAGCTGAACGAGCTAGTAGCAAACTTAACAAAGGAAGTAGGAGATCTTTTAAAGCAAATTGATAACAAGTGTTCAACTGATAATGTAGCCATTGTTACCTTGGAAAAGATACTTGAAGCAAGCGTACAAGAACACGAAGCGGCCATTGAGAAAGAATTTAAAAAAATAGATCCAGTTGAAGGGAAAACAGGTAAACAAATAGGGCAAGAATATAGCCAGTTGGTCAATGATATTGCTCAACTAAAATCTAGCCGAAGTAAGTTAAGTGCAACTCAAGTTCAGCTTTCTACGTTTGAAGCTGAGCGCAAAAAACATTTATCCTCCCTTTCAGAGAAAATGTCTCTTAGAAGTAGTAAATTTGAAAAAGGTGTTAAAAGGCTAAATAAAAAATTAAATGGAAATATCAGAGTAAATTATACCGCAGAAGGTAATAGAAAATCTTTAATTGATAAAATAGTGACATTCAAAATCCCCGGAGTTGCAAGTGGCAAACTTCAATGGATTTATACTGCACAACACTTTTCCCCTATGTTACTCGCAGAGAAAATTTTAGAAGGGAAAGAAGCTATTATTAGCCAGAACTGGGGGTGTTCAGACTCTGTTGCTGATAAATTGGTAAAAATTAGTAATGCTCAAGTTATGGAGGTTGAAGAGTTTATAGTAGATGATCTTGTAAATATTGAGCTAAATATTTCCGATAATGATACTCCGGTATTTAAGGAGCTTGATTCGCTATCTACCGGGCAACAATGTACGGCATTATTACACCTTTTACTTTTAGATAATCGAGACCCTTTATTGCTCGATCAACCAGAAGATAATCTGGATAATGCATTTATAGCTGACAGAATTGTTACGCAAGTCAGAAAAGCGAAGCTCACTCGACAATTCATCTTTGCGACTCACAATGCCAATATTCCAATCTTTGGTGATGCAGAATGGATTGGAGTGCTAGAGGCAACTGCTGATAGTGCGTCACTGCCAAATACCAATCAGGGATCGATTGATCAAAAATCAATTCAAAGTTTGGCTGCAAAAATATTAGAAGGTGGTAAGGATGCGTTCAATAGTAGAAAAGAAAAATATGGCTTTTGATAAGGAATGAGCCATGACTATGTTAATAGGAATTCATGCGGGTGACTCTGTATGGTTAGCGGCTGACAAGCGTGCTGTTTATAAAAAGGGAGATAAAGTCGTTTCTGTTATAAGTGACGAAGTTGTAAAACTTGTTGAATGGTCTGGAGGCTATATCACAGGTAACGGGTATGTAGATTTAATAGATAAACTTAAGAAAAAAATTAATTCAACAAAGATTACCTCAACAACACAAATATTAGAAATGACGAATTCCCTGAGCAATGAACTAGAAGGTATGCCATCAAGCTTTATTAAACAAACGCGGTGGGTAATCACGTTGTGTTCAGGTACAGAAGCAGTAGTCACACCAAAAATTGGCTATATTGAACCTTTTTCAGCTAATGTGAACATGTTGACTGAGAGAAGTTGCCTTGTTTGGTTAAACATTTCAGCAGATGCTATGCAAATTCTTCAATCTGAAACTGAAAAGCACATTAGAAGAGTTGATTCTTTTGATGAGTTTAACGAAGCGGTATCTCATTACAGAAGCCTTTTTCAACAATTATTTGAGTTTGGCTCCTCTCATGATGATACAGTATCTAGTGAATTTGAATATTCCGTAGTATTGAGTGATGGTGCTAGAGCTGCAAGTTACAAATAAACATTGGTCTAAATCTCAAAGCCAGCGGAAGCTGGTTTTACTACATTCTTGGCATATTATTATTAACTTAATTGTTCTAAATTCAGTTTCATGAAAACATTATAGTTAGTTGTTCTTATTTCTGTTAACGTTATAAAAAACAAAAGGATTTGTATTGTGGGTAGACGTTATAGAAAAAAATCACAAACATCTCAAATAGTCAGTGACTCCGTTTACATTAGCTCTAAGCTTCCTTGGTGGGGAGCACTATTATTCGGCTTAGTTTTATTTACCTTTTTCTATTTTATAGCACCAGCATGGGTTATTTCATTTATAGAAGATCAACCTTCCCGGCCAATTACTCAGGGAATTAAAATGGTAATTATGAGAAGGATTCATTGGTTTGAATACTTGGGGACTGTATGTGGTGTGATTGGGTTGTTTTTTACTATTAGAAATTATTTTGTAGTTATTGATGCTCATAAAGGTGAGAGATCTATAGTAGGGATATTAAGTCGTATTATTGGTAAAAATATAGATTAAAGGTATGGATTAATATGAGTCAGGCGTATCAAGAAAGGCTATGTCTTTTTTTAGACATTTTAGGTTTCTCTTCATTAGTAAAGAATCAAAAGTGCAATGTTGTCCTTAATGTAATTCGTGAAATTAAACGTGAACTGAAATCAAATAAAGAATACATGGATCAGATTGGCACTGAGCCAATAGCTACTACTTTTAGTGACTGTATCGTGTTGTCGCTCGAACCTAAGGCTACTAATATAGAAAAGGCCGCAAATATATTAGTTACAGCAACAGTAAAAATGTTACAGGACACATATCTTAATCAAGAGGTTTCGTTACGAGGGGGAATATCTTATGGAGAGTTATATCACAAGTCTGATGGAGTGTTTGGACCTGCAATGATTAAAGCGTATGAGTTGGAAAGCCAGTTTGCCGATTGGCCTAGGGTCATCTTTGATAAAAGCGTCATCGCGCATTTTAAAGATAAAAAGGGATTGCCAAGTATAGGATTTACTAATTATGGCGATGGTTTTTGGGGTGTTGATTGCTTAAACCGTATCGAAGACGTACTTAACCGGGAAGTACAGCGCTGCTTAGATAGTGAAGCAGCTAGAGATAATCTTGGAAAACTATTTAAAATTAGCGAGATAACTCAAGCAAAGTTATCAGAGCATTATGGCAATCCTAAAGTTTACTCAAAATACTTGATGTTAAATGAACGAGTTTACTCATTATTGAAAAAACATCAGCAAATTCCTATTACTTTTGATAATTAGATTACACATTGTTCTTTTTTAACTATCACGTTGAAACAAATTGTACTTTAAAACTCACCGAATCAATGGGAAATGTATAAGTAGAATTTTGTCATAAAATCAGCAGAGTCTAGTTTTGTTTTTTATATTCAATCTATTGTTAACGAGATATGCAATTAACTGCCAGTAAGTTCGAGTTTTTCATAAAGGAAAAAAGACAAAGGAGTAATATTAAATGGCCATAGAAATGCCAAAAAAGAATCAAAAAGATAAAATCTATGCCTTGATTGATGCCGGATTACAAGTGTGGTCATATGGTGGAAGTGCTACAACCATATTTAAAGAACTGATAGATTTACCTTACGATGTAAAATCTAAGCAATGGCAAAATGATGTCACTCGTTTGGTCAACAAATTATCAGCGATTGCTGATAAGAATGACAGTTTTAGCATGCCACTGCCCTCTAAATTGGCATTAGGTTTATTAGAACATATGTTGGCAGACTGTCAGAATGGAATGAACGAAAATAGCTATACGAAAGCTGACTTTATCGAAGTGTTCTATGATAAAAATAAAGATGATATTGTCGAGGCTGCTTATGAGCTGCAAGCCCTTGAGCTATGCAAAATAAGAGATATACCGAATTACTGGGGAATATCTCTTACTCATGAAGGATATAAAAGGTTTGACCGATTATTTATGCCATGGGATACGCGTAATGATATTTTAGATATTCTTGGTGAAATGATTAATTGTGAAGAATTCACTTCTAAAGTGGTTTGTTCTAATTTAGGTTGGAGCACTCGTCGCTTTAACCCCGCTTTGACATGTGTAATTGAGAACATCCCGGATAAGTTGCTCCGCAATGTCAATCAATGGGAATATTCGATACACGCATTAGTAAATTCTCCCGAAACAAAAGCTTACCTAAAAAAGATGTTAAGTGATTTAACTAAAGATGAGTAAAAAAACTAAAATTTTTATGGGTAGCAGTAATCTAAAAAAGTATCAGTGATTATATACTTTGCTCTCAAACAGAGGGAGCTGGGGGTGCCCAACTATCCTCGTCAAAAATAGGCAGTTTTTGACATTCCTTTCAGCTTTGTTCTAAACGCTGTGGACATTTACAATATTTATGGAAATAAATACCTAATAATTTCAAATGGATAACACGTTTGGTACGCAGTGACTACCTTGAGTACTTAGTTCATTGAGCTTAAAGTAGAGTTAGTGCTGAGATCGAAATTAATCTCTATTGCTAAGCTTTAAGGTTTTCAAAAGTTAAACGCAATCTATATAAGTGAGGACAACCATGAAAAATTCTGAAGATAAAGTTATGAAAATGGTTTCTCAATTAATCTGCTACGGCTGTGGTTTGCAAGCAACCCCTGAAGATAATACGGTTCATGAGTATAGTAGTGGTGAACCTGAGCGTGCTTCTGCTTATATCTATGGTGAAGGAAGAATAACTAGCGTCAACTTGTGTGAAAAATGCTTTGCAGATATGTGTGATGAAAGCTCATGGGATAGAGAGTTTAGCAATGAAGAAGAATGTGGCAGTGTATTACAAATTGCAGCAAGAGGTATTTTGTCAGCAAATAAAATAACTAGTCAAAAAGAGTTAAGTGATGCGCTAAAACGTGTAGAACAATTATGTGGTGCTAAATATTTTAGTGCTGAGGGAAATGAGCTTTATCAATTGGCCGATTTAATTTGCACCTATGAAGGAAAAAGCTGGAATTCATTCATTAATGAAGAGGGTGTTGTATCTGATGACTTTTTGACTGAGCGTGAATATATTGTTGAGGAAGAGAATCGAGACTTAGGCTCTCAAACGGCTCCTGAGTCTCAGGTAGAACTACTTGAAACTATTGCGAAAGTTTGGGCTAAATATCCTCATTTACGATTAACACAACTTGTTGTTAATGCAGCAAACCCCAAGGCATCAAGTTCAGAATTATTTTATGTTGAAGATAGTGAGCTGCTTAATAAACTAAAGAAATTATAAAAAACTACTAACAGCCCCTAAACCTAAAACATCCCAACTATTTATGATGGAATATAGGGGGCACGGATACTGTTGTGAAGTTAAGGCTTTGGTCGGAGTAATGGTTATTCAGTTGCTTTGTATAAAGTGTCAAAAGTGATGCACCAGCTTTGCTTTCAAGCAGCGGAAGTTGGTTTAGCGCACCTAACCCCATCATTTAGTGAAAGTAGTTTTTTGGTGTCAAATTTAGTTGGTTGATCATCTCTGGGCTGAAGCCGTTGCGAAGTAACTCAAAATCATCGAAGTCGATAATTGCCCTCTTACCTTTACCTAATATTTGATAAAGGTTGCCTGATGATGTTGTTATTAATTGGTTGCTAGAATTGACTTTTATTATGGCTGAAGTACAAAGGTAATCACCAGTGGCAAATCGGCATGTTGTATCATCAACTATTGTGCCCCAAATAACTTCACCAATACGTTCATTACCTTCCATAACTGAAACTATGCACCAATCAGTAACTATCGTATTCATCGATTTATCCACCAGATTCAACCATGCCTCATGATAAAGAATGGTCGTTAAAATCGCCAATAATGTATG
>MAAB01032437.1_pt1 | contig 12487 bp, 11 predicted proteins | sample 1115991 | NCBI WGS metagenome assembly MAAB01 (sample SAMN04961124, study PRJNA320927) | seawater metagenome | isolation source: sample BD02T18 sea water enriched with oil for 18 days | place: USA:Gulf of Mexico | collected 2013-07-27
TGGCAACGGGTAAGAAGCCCATTGATGGAACTGGAAGAAGCGGTGGACATTGAAGGCTTTGATCCTGCTAATGCCAAACGTACCTTTCGCATTGCCGCCGCCGATACCATCATTGAAACGGCCTGGGGGCCGTTGCGAAAAATTATTGAACAACAGGCACCGCACATTAATTTGCATGCGGTGCCCTATACCATCAGCAATGGCCAAGCGCTGCTGGATAACGCCGAGGTGGATTTAGTGGTGGGGGCCGTGGTGGCAAACCACGAAACCATTTGCAGTGAATTTCTTTATAGCCCTTGTTACACCTGTGTGATGCGCCCCAACCACCCGCTTACTCAGTCCCCTTTAACATTGGAAGCATTTGCCAACAGTGACCACTTGTTGGTGTCGTTATCGGGGGAAGCCTCCGGTTACACAGATGAGGTGCTGGCTCAATATGGTTTATCACGAAGAGTGGCCATGACCGTGAACCATTTTTCAGCTGTGCCCAAACTGATTACCCAAAGTGATTTAATTGCCATTGTGCCTTCCAGCACCCTGGAGGATTCTATTTTTAGCGGCGAGTTGGCCGTGGTGGAGCCCCCCATTGAAATTACAGCCAAGCAAGTAAATACCTATTGGCACAGACGCCAGGACACCGACAAGGGGCTCACTTGGTTGCGCACCCATATTAGTCGCATCATTAAAGAACATGCCTCGACGCACATGGAAGAATTGGAAAAACGGATTTGTAATAAGTGCCAGGGGTGATTTATTGCAAGACTTATGAATCAGGCGGCATAGACAGTAATAAGCCTGCCTATGCCAATTTAGCCTAATTCAATTTTTCCGTACAGATGGGATATGTTTTTAGAATGCACATGCACAATCCCTTCTTGTCCCTCACGGTGAAGGCTTAGTTGCCCCTCACCCGGTAAATAAAATGGCGACTTAAATTGAAAAACTGCCCTTTTAGGCGCTCCATCCAGATAGCTATGAATTTGTTCGTAGGCTTTTGATACTAGAAATATGCCGTGAATAATAGGCCGTTTAAAACCAAACAGTTTGGCCGTAATACGCGACAGGTGAATGGGATTATAATCACCGGATAGTTGCGCATAACGTTTACCTGCATGTGGGTTTAGCGTAATGGCCGAAGCCATAACAGGCTCACTGGGTGCAGCCTGCTGATTAAATTCACATAATACAGGTAAGCCTTCATCACTCTTTACCTTAACGGCGCGGGTATTGTTTTATCATTTTCAAAACCAAAACTTTCCAAGTACTGATTAAACTGCGCCGTGTTAATGGCAACGTCACCGATCTTTAGCGTTAACGCAGGCAATGCCGTTAACCGCTTTTGGTTACGCTTAAAAAGTGCCTTAGCGTACAAGCTTGCAAGTGACGGCAGCCCTTGAAAAGAAGTGGTGATCATGACTTGCTCCTAGGCTGCGGTGGTAACAGTTGCGGCAGGAAATCCTGGGGCAAAGGGTTCACGCTGAACCTTGCAGGCATTTACCATGAAACTCACCGCATGATACAAACCGGCCACCATGATCAGTTCGATCAATTGCTCCTCTTTAAAAGCCTTGGCCAGCGCTTGCCATAATTCATCAGATACCTGGCTAGTGGCATGGAGTTGATCCACCAAGGCAATAATGAGGTTTTGGCTGTCACTCCATAAAGTGGAGTCAGGTTGCTGGGCTGTGGTGTCGTTAATTTGTGCCTTACTGAAGCCGGCTTTTTTGGCAAACGCGGCCACGTGCACGCCCCATTCATACTCGGCTTTGCACACACCACACACCCTTAAGATCACCAACTCTCGATCAGCAATGGTTATGCTGCCCCTGTCTAGCAGGCCACCAACCACCATGCGATGCAGTACTCTTGGGTTGTGGGCCACGGTGCGAAAGATTGAGAGCGGGGGCATGCCAGGGGGCATAACCGTGTTGAAGTGGGCTGTGATTTCTTCGCTGTAGGGCGCATTAAGTGGGCTTATGCGTGCTTTCATGGTTCAGCTTCTCCTGGGGTTAACCGTTAGGGCTTTCTTTGCTACAATATCTGTAGCAACCACAACACCATACCGCTACATATTGTGTAGCACAAGCTTTTATTGAAAATGCCGGCCTATTTGAAGGATCTGAAAAAGACATGAGTAACAACACCAGTTCAAGACCCATCATGCAGTTAATCGACATTCTCGGTAAAAAATGGGTACTCAGAATCTTATGGGAATTGAAGCCCGGCCCCTGCACTTTTCGCCAGCTGCAAAGCCGCTGTGGCGATTTATCCCCCACCACCATTAATGCCCGCATAAAAGATTTATGTGTGGCCAGGTTTGTGGTGAAAACAGCCGATGCCGGTTATGCCCTCACCGAACAAGGGGAGGAATTAATTGAATTGTTTTTACCGTTAAATAATTTTGCCACACGCTGGACCAGCGAACAGTAATGCAGCCCTAACCTACTTGACTGGCGGTAAGGTCAAATTGCCACATTGTGCGGTTATTCGGGTTCATCTAATTCCCGAAAAACCTTTGTGCGCTGGGAGGGAAGTCACTCTTAGAATTTAGCCCATTCGTAAACCTGAATAAAAATACCTAGCCTGCCTAAGATGTAGCAACACAGGTGAGGTGTTGGATCAATATGGACTGGCACATAGATGACCCATTTTTCTAAGGCACCCCATTGGGCTTTACAGGGTTTATGCACAAACCGTCATTAAGGGTATTGACTAGGGGTGGTGCCAGTCCAGCGTTTAAAGGCCCTGGTAAAATTACTTTGACACTTATAGTCTAAGAATATGGAAATCTCACACAAGGACATGGCCTTGTTTAATATTAGTTTTATGGCGATATTTTTGCGGCAGTCATTCACCAGCTCAGAATAGGAAGTGCCTTCCTCACTGAGTTTTCGTTGTAATTTTCGGGTGCTCCTCATGGCCAAGTGACGAGCGATGGCCTGTTGGCTTAATTCACTTTGTCTAAAGTTTTTCAAATAAATGGTTTTCACTTTTTTAGAAATACTATTCTCATTTAGTTTGCTAAGTTGACTCTCAATCCAGCTATCTAATGAGCTGGTTAAAGCAGGATGATAGCCGTGATGTTTTATTAAAACCTCATGTTATTAAATACTATGCCATTAAAACTTGAATGGTAAATAACCGGGCAGCCAAAAAAGGATTCAAACGCCAAGCTAGAAGCAAAGCCTTGTTTAAAATGAACGGATTTCACCCCTGGATGCCCACACGCTACTTGGCTTAACAAGCTATATAAACTCGAAAATGTGGCCGATAAAGCGTAAATATTCCAGTGTTCTTCGCTCTGCTGATGGGGGGCCAATTTTAAACAAATGTCACCATTGTTCTCTGTAAGCTTCACCTGAGTGCCGCCACTAATAAAAGCAGAGAAACGCTCAAAACGATTAAGTGCATCGTATACTGTGGAACTGGCAGCCATGGTTAAGCCTAAGGCACCAAAGGCGCTGGGTTTAAAATAACGACTCACCCTAATTGCCAAATAGGGGTCCTGGGTTAATCCAACAGCCATTTGCCAGACTCTGGCCAATAAACCAGAAGGATAACGTATGTCATCTTTTTTAATTTGTGACAGCGAAATTCCATTTTGTTTAAATAAATACTCACTGTCCAATCCATAACTGTCGATGGTTTGTGCCACTAACAGTATCCAGCTTCCTGCTGTGGTGGGACTTGATTGAACCGGTGAAAAATCACTCATGGAAAGACTCCGATAAACAAACTGCGAATAAATTATTGTTGATTGGCCAGTAAATATTAAAAAGCGAACAAATGAGTCTGCCTTAATATATACACTGAGTTCTTATCCATAAGTTTTATGCTTCACTGCAAATTGAATTCACGAGGGTTTATTAAATAAAAAAGGACCGAACCCTTGGGTTCGGTCTAAAGTGGAACACACAACGAAATGTCTTAAGTCCTGCGCTTCAACACGCAGGGGTTAGCTAGCGTCCAGTGCGGCGCAGGGCTGACGTGGTAAAATGTTTGCGTTTCATTTTCATTCCAAAGTCAAAGGGTGCCTTCTCTTCGCCACGTAAATCCACCTGGTAACGACCGGAGAAAAGGTCATAGCTGGTCATGGCCACATACCAGGCGGCGTTAGCATTTACAAATTGCATGCTGTGGCCTTCAGCTAAACGCCATATTTGGCCACGCTCGTCATAGTGATCAGCCACCGCCACCTGCCAGGAATCTTCATCCATGTATAAATCTCGTTTGCCATAAACATGGCGTGCCCCTTCTTTAAGGGTGCCCTGTACATGCCATACGCGGTGTAATTCGTAACGGGCATAATCCTGATTGATGTGCCCTGGGGCCACTATGTCGGCGTACTTGGTATTTTTATCAATGATCTTGTACGAGTTATAAGGAATGTAAATTTCCTTTTTACCCACCAGTTTCCAGTCAAAGCGATCCGGGGAGCCATTAAACATGGCTACCTGATCCACTGTACGAATGCCTTCATGGGTGGGGGCATCGTAACCCACCTGAGGAGCGCGACGCACACGGCGCTGGCCAGCGTTGTAAATCCAGGCTTTTCTAGGTTGACTTAGCTGGTCAATGGTTTCATGTACTAGGCTCACATTACCGGTTAAGCGCGCCGGTGCCTTGGTGTAGTCAAGGGTATAAAAAAGAATATTTTTGTCTTTTTTAGGATCACGGCCACCAGGTAAAGACTCCGGGTAGGCAAACTTAGTGCTTATTGTCATAGTGCTGAAAGAGCCGTCAGTTTCTACGATGTTAGACGCAGTAGCCACGTGTACATTGCCGCCTTTATAAGCGGTTATGTGATTCCAAATCACTTCAACCCCGCTGTTAGGAATGGCAAAGGGAATGTTGCCTTCAAATTGTTTAACACCATTGCCACCCGCTACTAACTGAGCCTGAGTGGCATTTTTTTTGGCATTATCCATAACGTCTTGTGACAGGCTGGCCGTTCTATGGCTTGGGTAAATGGCCATCTTGTAACTCTTTGGGTATTTGGCAAACATGGCCAGTTGGCCCGGGGTTAAGTTTTGTTTATGTTGTGCCAGATTGCTCTGGTCTATGACAAATAACGGGGCTTCGTGGGCATAAATATCCTCATAAGGATTGGCATCCTTATCTTGCGCTAAACCGCCCTTATAAGCCGGAATAGAGCCTGCCTTATTGCCCTGTTTAATGGCTCCCACGGGGGTTAGGGTTTTTCCCAATTGAGACGCTTCTTGTTCGCTTACTTTTGCCAGTGACCACTGAGGGACACCTAACAGCAGTAATGTGGAAAATGAGTATGATATAAGTTTCATAATATAAATCCTGTCAATAAGTGCTACTGAAATAAGCACGTATTCATAATTGAGTGAGAATTAAAACTGCATGGCCATGGTCAAAGACGCATAGTCCCGGTCGCGAGTGAGGTCATTGGTGCCGCCGCTTAAACGGTTGTAAGAAATAGCGCCGTTGTACCTGCTTCTATAATCCAGGTTTAAAGTAAGACCCAGGCGTTTATTGCCTTCGTTAAATCCACTGTTGCTTATGGGGGCTACGCCATCCACGTCGTGACTGATAAATAACTCAGGGGTAAAGCTCACCCCAGCAAATACATTACTGTACTGCGCGCTTACTAAGGCGCGATACCCCCAGGAATTTTGACTAACCGTGTGGCTGGCGGCCATGTTTGCTCCTTCATATTTTTCAATGGCACCCGCACTGTCATCCAGGCCGTGCACATGGGTAGCGCCTGCCTCGACCACCACACTAAGGGTGTCGGCGTTTAATACATGGTCAACGATTTTAATGGCGGTTAATTGCAGCTGCGAGACATCAAATACGCGAAAGCCATCAAAGGTATCGCCATCACTGTGATCATTGGCTTGCTGAACATAAAACTGCTGCTCAAGGGAGCCATTGGCTGCCAGGTAGGCTTTTGCTGCTTCTATATCACCACCTGTAAAGGCCAGTGCGGTGCCGGCTATGGTGGCTTCACCCAATAAGTTACTGCCGCCATAAAGGTAACCGTTGTATGCCAAAGGTACCCCTTTTTGATGACTTACTTCACCAGATACCGACATGGTGGCCACATTGGTGGCAAAACTCAGCCCGGCAAGCTGTATGTCTTCCGGGTAGCTCAAATGAAAGCTGCCGGCATCCGAATTGGCATAAACCGTAGCCAGCACCGCCGCCTGGGTTGCCTGATCTTGAGTAACAAGGCCGTTATTAATGGCAGGAGAAAGTTCGGCAAACTTAGCGCCCATCAGCGCCAACTCATCCACCGTACCCGCAGTATTACGCAGCGTTGGGGTACGGCTATGAATGTTCATGGCGTAAAACCCAAACTCGGTATCCAGTGCCTCCGACAGGTAGCGAAACGCCAGGCCAAATTGTCCGTCACTGTTAGGACGTTGTACAAAGTTATCATCGCACAGGTAAACCATTGGCCGCATCTCCAGCAAATGTTTCTAAGCCATCACAACCGGCAGCCGCTACATCACTGGCGCTAAAGTAAGTACCGCACCCTTGCAGAACGGTTTCATGAAATTCCAATTGATAAAATACTTCGGCACTTAAATTATCGCTAAGAGCGACATTGGCAAACGCCATATTCACCGGGATGGCTGCGTCTTTGCGAGCCAGAGCATTCAAATCATAAGGGTTAATGGCGTTTAAACCCCCGGAAATAAAAGTACTGTCCCCCCAACTCACCACCTGTTTGCCCAGGCGTACATCCAGTGGCATGTCTAAAATATCGAACTCGCCATACACGTAGGCATCCATGACTCTGGCACCTGAAAACTTGGAAAGCTCATGGTAGTTTGAATCATCCAGGCTTTTATCATTTTCAAGAGCAGCGTCATACCAGTACTTAGCACTCACTACGGCCCCAAAATTTTCATAACGCATTTTTAAGTCGTTGCTGCCATTAAAGGTTTGCGAGAACGCATCACCATTTTGATAATTTTTATTACCATTATCTACGTTGTGATCGTTTAGTATTTTTTCATCCGGCTTCTCCAAACGCCAGCTGGATCCCAGGGACAATTGGCTGTTTAAACTGGCTTCAATTCCTTTCACTTCATAGTCCAAAGCCTGAATGTGGCTGGACACTAAAAGCGGAATGCCAATCAACAGGCATTTCCCATTGAGAGCCAAATTTTTTTCTTGTCTTATAGACATATTTATTACCTCTTATTATATTTTTATGGTGTTGTATGACAGCGGCCCAAGTTTTTGGCGGCCACTGTCGGGGTTAGGTGTGATCGTGCTAGTCCTGCCACTGGTAATCTTGGTACCACTGACGAATGGTTTTTTTATCGAGTTTCCCGGTGGCGGTATGGGCCAGTTCGACCACAAATGCCACCTCAGTGGGTATCCACCAGGTAGCGACTTTTCCTTGGTAAAATTTAAGAATATCTTGTGCGGTGAGCCCGCTATCCGGTTTTCTCACCACCACTAACAAGGGACGTTCGGTCCATTTTTCATGGGCAACCCCAATCACCGCGGCTTCCGCCACAGCTGGGTGGCTCATGGCGAGATTTTCCAATTCAATGCTGGAGATCCATTCACCACCTGACTTGATAATATCCTTGGTGCGATCGGTAATTTGCATGCGAGACTCTTCATCCATGAAGGCCACATCGCCAGTTTCAAACCAGCCTCCTGGTGTAAAGTCTGCTTGCTGTTTATGGTAGCCAGCGGTGACAAATGCCCCCCTCACTTGCACCGCCCCAGAGCTGGTGCCATCCCAGGGCAACTCGTCACCGTTTTCGTTAACAATTCTTAGGTCAACGCCATAAATGGGGCGACCCTGGCGCAGGAGTTTTTGGTTAAACTCCTCTTCGGGCAATTCTCGGTCCTGTGAGGACATTTTGTTGTAGGTACCCAGTGGGCTCATTTCAGTCATGCCCCAGGCATGTTCCGCTTCAACACCGTATTTGTCATAAAACGTTTTGAAAATAGGCAGCGGACAGGCAGCTCCGCCCACCGTCACACGTTTTAAGCTATCGATGGATTCGCCACTTTGTTCAAGGTAATCAAGCAGCGCCAACCATACCGTGGGCACGCCGGCGGACATGGTGATTTTTTCTTGGTTGATTAAAGTTGTTAACACTTTACCGTCTGCCATTTTTGGCCCAGGCATCACCAACTTGGCACCTGCCATGGGCGCCGAGTACACTATGCCCCAGCCGTTAACATGGAACATGGGCACAATGGGCATCACCACGTCGTTTCTGGAAAAGGCAAATGCATCCGGCATGCTGCTGGCGTAGCTGTGCAAGACAGTGGAACGATGACTGTAGACCACGCCCTTTGGATTACCTGTGGTGCCCGATGTATAACATAATGCAGATGCGGCACTTTCTTGTAATTCAGGCCAAACAAACTCATCACTTTTATCGGCAATGAGGGTCTCGTAACAATGAACATTGCGCAGAGTGGTTTCAGGCATATTGTCTTCAGAAGTCAGCACAATAAAACCCAACACGTTAGGCATTTTGTCCTGAAGCGCTTCTATTTTTGTAACAAACAAGGGGTCAACAAACAGGAATTTATCTTCTGCGTGTTCAACTATGTACTCAATTTGCTCATCAAATAAACGAGGATTAATGGTGTGACAAACCATGCCCGAACAGGAAATCCCATAATAAAGCTCAAGGTGGCGGTAATCGTTCCAGGCCATTGTGCCAATTACATCCCCAGGCTTGGCACCCAGTTCAACTAGAGCGTTGGCAAGCTTTCCCACGCGCTGAAAAGCATCTTTATAGGTATAGCGGTGCAAGGGGTTGTCCGCCGTTACCGATATGATTTCCTGATTAGGATAATTCTTCTTGGCAAAGTTCATGACTGACGTGATCGTCAGAGCCGGTTCCATCATGGTTGATAACATGGGTTTGTCTCCAAATTAAATATGTTTGTGTCAGCGAACTTTTAAAAGCCCTGCAGTGTTTTTAACAGGCGGTTAACTTTCCCTGCGTCAATTTTCCCCAATCATCGTGGGATATATCCAGTAAAGTGAGGCCACTGTTTCCATAAAATGACGCCACCAATTGCCTATCAATTAAAATGGCAATTCTGTGGGCGTTAGGGTTTGCTGCCAGGCATTGGGCATGAGCCAATGACGAACGCGATTACGCAGGAAGGCTCTCTCAAATTATTTTTTATTGTTAATTCGTTCATGACTTCTCTCCTGGCCGTTACCGTCATTTGCTAGAAACGTATGCTGGCCAACGGTTTATTTTTATCTCACTCAAGGTGTGACCTGCTGACCTTAAGCAGTACAAATGGTGAGTGCTGATTGATGGTTACAGGCTATCGTTTACCGGTATGAATTTCTTATGGGCAGGGCCATAAGAATTATGAATATTGACCATATATTAAAAAACGACCTGCCGATTTTTTGTAAAAAGGTGCAGCCTGGCATGGTAAAAAAGCTGTAATGGGGGGATAAAGTACAGATATATGCCATACTGGTAGGCCTGTACAGGAACCGATCGTTACTTGGTGGCACCATGTTAAAGAATAATAATAGCGACAATAAAAGCCATGAATCCAACCTGGCATTTGATGATGTTAATCGTTATCAATTAAAGTCCAGCATGACCTCTATTCAGCATGACAGCGACGATGTGGCTGGCATTGAGTTCCTGTGTCAACTTCAGCCCGGTATTTTATTACGGATTGTGGATTGCTCTGTGTCCGTTAAAAAACAAGCGGTGACCCGGCGGCAGGTGGCTACGCCTGCACACACTCTCGTGCTCAATTTTAAGTTGGCCGGTGAAAATATAGTCTCGCTGGCAGATGACAATAGCGACGCGATAAAGGCCGTGCTAAAGGCCATGCAAAAGGCCAAGGGGGTAGATTCCTTTGTCGTGCGTGAGCGCAGTCTCTGGGTTAGCTACAGTAAGGATGCGTTGATGGCAGTTGACGAAATGCACAACCAGAAAAAATACCTGTTGGTGCAATTGATGTGTGACCCCAAGGTATTATGCAAGGCGCCGTTTGATTTACAGCCGGATCAATTGCCCCATTGCATCGCCAGCGTGGTTAACGGGCAGGAATTTATGATGGCCGACTTTACTCTAACCGATGAGCTGATGCAGGCCTTATACATATTACTAAAAAGCGACACCTCGGACCCTTACTGCAGAGCGTTCCTACAAGCAAAAACCGTTGAGCTTATGTGTTTGGCGCTGCGTAATGTGTCACAGCAAGAGCGTCAACAGGAACAAAGTCATATCTCAGAAAAAGAGCGTGAACAGATGAGTAAAGCGGGACAGTTGCTGATACAAAACCTGCAAGCGCCCCCCACACAAGAAGCATTGGTGCAAACCCTGGGCATAGGAAAAAGCCGCTTAAAGCGCTGTTTTAAGGCCCTTTATGGATGCTCCATCACAGACTATATTTTGAATGCCCGTGTGCAACAGGCCCGCCAGTTGCTAACCCAAGGGCGGCTTAACGTCACCCAGGTGGCCATGGAAGTGGGCTATGAACATGTGGGCAACTTTACCACTATGTTTAAACGCCAACTGGGTATCACTCCAAAAGCCTTTCAACTTATGCACACTGGCCCGGATAAGCGCTAGTTTTTTCATTCCTGCCCCGCGCCTAATCCGCAGCCAATCACCTTTTATCTCGGTTTGGCAATGCAAGTAAAAGCCCGATTTCAAGCTAAATGTCCAAAGCCATAGTTTTTATGGCTCTGCCCAAAAGAAATGCCCACCTGTTCACGGTAACCTAAAACCCTAATGCAGCTACTGACACTTTGTTTGGATTTGGCTGGGCCAGCATCGCTGTGTCGCGCTAAAACCAAATAGTGATACAAGAATATTAATAATTCGCAGGAGACAGTCTATGAGCAAGGTAAATAGGGTAAGCGCCGTAAATGAAACTGCAGAAAGTAAGGGTAACGTGGCCAGTGCTTTTTGTGATGATGCCCTGGGCAAGGGTGACGCACTAGAGATTGCCCAACGCATCAGCCGTGGTGAAATATCCTCTGAGGAGGCAGCGGATGCCGCCATCGAGCGCGCTAAATACATCAACCCGACCATCAATGCTATGGTAAGCGAGCGGTTTGAACTTGCCCGCCAGCAGTCCCAGTCTACCGGTGCTGGGATATTTTCCGGTGTGCCAACGTTTATCAAGGACAATGACGATGTTAAGGGCATGGCTACCCGCAATGGCTCCCAGGCGACTTCCACTGTGGCGGCCAGCGAGTCATCACCTTTTGTTAAACAAATGGAGTCTAGCGGGCTCATTATCCTGGGTAAAAGTTCCTTACCTGAATTTGGTTTCACCGGCACCACAGAGCCCAAGCTCACCGGCGCCAGCGCCAACCCGTGGAATACCGATTACTCAACCGGGGGCTCATCCGGCGGAGCGGCGGCACTGGTGGCCGCTGGCGTGGTTCCCATAGCGCACGCCAACGACGGTGGAGGCTCTACTCGCATACCCGCCGCCTGTTGCGGCCTGGTTGGCTTAAAACCCTCCCGGGACAGGTTACTGAATATTCCCGCGGCCGACAAACTGCCCGTTAACGTTGCTGCCCAGGGTGTAGTGACTCGTTCGGTGCGGGACACCGCGGCTTTTTACGCCGCCAGCGAACAGCATTATCGCAACCCGGCCCTGCCCGCCATTGGGCAGGTGAAGCACCCGGGAGAAAAGCGTTTGAGAATGGGGGTGTTTGTTAATCGCGCTAACGCCAGCGTGGTGGATTTTGATTGTGCATCGGCCACCCTGGAAGCTGCCAAACTGTGTGAACAATTAGGCCATAAGGTAGAAACCATTGAGTCCCCTTTCCCGCAACAGATTATGGACGATTTTTTTCACTACTGGTCGTTTATGGCATTTGCCACCCACAGGTTTGGCAATAAATTCCTAGGGGATGAATTTCAAGGGAATAAGCTGGACACCTGGACCAAGGGTTTGTCCAGTAATTTTGCCAAACGCATGTGGCGTTTACCGCTTTGCATTCGGCGTTTGCGTAAATTTCAACAGGACTACGAAAATGTCTTTAAACAGTACGACATATTAATCAGCCCCACCAACGCCGTCACCACTCCGAAACTTGGGCATATTGGCCCCGATGTTCCCTTTGACACGGCCTATGAGCGGGTGCGTGAATTTGTGTTCACCACCCCTTTTCAAAATGTCTCTGGCGCTCCCGCTATCTCTTTGCCCATGGGCATGAGCGCCAACGGCTTGCCCATTGGCATACAGTTCGCCTCGGCCATGGGGGGTGAGCGTTTATTATTGGAATTGGCGCTAGAACTAGAAGAGGCTCAGCCCTGGTTGAGCCTAGCGAAATAAGCCCTTCAAGGGTGATGAAATATTGCCAGTAACTTGGGCGGGTTAAACGTCTTGCATGATCTAAAAACAAGCCCCTGATGTATTATTCGATTAGAATAAAAAGGTGCGTTATTATGCCTAAGAAAGGTTTTAGTAAGTGGCTGATGTTACTTGGCTTTTCCTTGCTCACCAGCACAGCACTTTCGGCAGA
>MAAB01007707.1_pt1 | contig 12471 bp, 13 predicted proteins | sample 1115991 | NCBI WGS metagenome assembly MAAB01 (sample SAMN04961124, study PRJNA320927) | seawater metagenome | isolation source: sample BD02T18 sea water enriched with oil for 18 days | place: USA:Gulf of Mexico | collected 2013-07-27
GCTTACATATTCAGCCATTGCAAGAAATATACGTTCAGGACTCCCCGTATTTGATTTGAAATCCAATCGAATTTCGAACTGATCTTTCACTGACTCTCTCCTTTGAAAGGCAAATCTTATTATCTCGTATCACATTTTATTATTGCGCACGCTTATTTACACAGTTTTACAGCGCAAGTAAACTCAATTGATTGATTTGTTATAAAAATATTCTAAACCTTTGTTTTTTACTCAAATTAGATAGTGAAAAACCATACCATCTCGATTTATTATCAATGACGATCGACTTTTAGAGCGCTAACTTTGAGACATATATTGTGCGTGCAATCTATGGGCTCTCAACAAGGCTTTCAAAAAAATTGTCGTTTTTATTCAATCATTGTTAATGCCATACTCTTAAGATAAGCCGATTAAAACACCTTATTACAAGGTCGATAACCGTTTTTAAGTAGGGACAGCTTATGTCAGATTTTACATCACTTACCAGCCTTGGTTGGCAAGCCTTTTTTCAGCAACAGCTGGCACTGGATGAATGGGATATTACCATCCCTGCCCGCGTTATAGAGCAACATAAATCCGAAATTCATCTGGCAACAGAAACAGGAAAGCTAATACTTGCTTTGAGCCATAACATGCCCGACATGGTTGTGGGCGACTGGTTATTACTGGACCAAGAAGGCCACTTTTTTCGTTTGCTGGAACGTAAGTCCTGTTTTTCACGAAAAGCCGCTGGCAGTAAAGTTCAAAAACAACTGATTTCAGCGAATGTCGATACCGCTTTTATCGTATGCTCGATGAACGAGGATTTTAATCTCAATCGTATCGAGCGTTTTTTATCTCTGGTAAATGAATCAGCCGCAGAAGCCATCGTTATTTTGAGTAAAAGTGATCAAACAGAATCGGCACAAGATTTTATTAATTCGGTACAGGCTATTGACCCTTTTCTGATGGTTGAAGCGATTAATTGCTTGGACACTAACAGCATCAAGCAACTCTCTCCTTGGCTCAAAAGAGGCCGTACTATTGCCGTGCTAGGCTCGTCAGGTGTCGGTAAATCAACGCTCACCAACACCCTATTGGGTGAGTCTATTCAAAGCACAGATGGCATTAGGGAAGACGATAGCAAGGGACGACATACCACCACTCGAAGATCCCTTATAGAACTTAAAGAAGGTGCTTTGATTTTAGACACACCGGGTATGCGTGAAATACAACTGGCCGATTGCAAAGAGGGAATCGAAAGTACTTTTGCCGATATTAAAGCGCTCGCCGAACTATGCCGCTTTAGCGATTGCCAACATCAAAGCGAGCCCGGTTGTGCCATTCAAAAAGCACTAGATGCAGAAGAATTAGACTTAAGGCGCCTGGGAAACTATCAAAAACTGTTAAAAGAAGACGCCCTTAACTCTGCAAATTTAGCCGAACGCAGAGCCAAGGACAAAGCACTTGGTAAGTTTTATAAAACCACCCTTGCCCAAGCTGCGATAATAAAAGGTCGTTAGCTTAAGAAGGCGATTGCTCACCCTTTAACGTCAGTGTTCCTGAATCTTGTAAGGGTGTCATCACTTCCATTTCGATGCTCTGTGGTTGAATTAGTTGCATCAGATTTTTCATGGATACTTTACTCTGCATCAGCCCATTTGAATTATGGGCGGCTTCTGCGGTACGCCAAAAATAGACTTCCACCCAACGACCTTGACTATCTTTGCTCAAATTTTGAAATAAAAAACCTGGCAGGGTTTGAAGATCAGGCACCATAGCATTAACGGCCGCTATCATTTGCTGATCACTTATCTCTGGCAGTGCTTGCCAACTCAAAACTTCAGTTACGTACATAGTATTCTCGCCTTAATGGATAAGACATCATGATATTTATTTTCCTTTAAGAGATAATTACCACAAATAAGACTTCACTCTTCTCAAAATGGAACGAATATGAACAACTTTGAGCGCGCCTCATTATTTTTAATGGTCGTTGATCAGGGGTCATTAGCGGGTGCGGCTCGTCAACAAGGCATCAGCCCCTCTGTGGTAAGTAAACGATTAGCTGAGCTGGAACAGGATTTGGGGGTTCAACTATTACGCCGTACCACTCGTCGCATGTCGTTGACAGAAGCTGGCGAGCAATTTTACCAACAAATGCGTCACCTGGATGGTCAATGGAAAAGTCTGTTAGATGAGACCGCCAGTCTAGGTAAAGAGGCCAAAGGAGTATTGCACATTGCAGCCCCTCAACCTGTCTTAACGCGAGTATTGTTATCTGCTGTAGCCGCTTTTCAAGAGGCTTATCCTCACATAGAAATGGTATTACAATCGGCTGAATACAAAGAACTACCGCGACCTGACGCGGATATTTCCCTATGTAGGATGCTTGAAACGCTGGATACAGCAACCACGGTTGGACTACCACTCTGTGATTATCATAATCAACTTTATGCAGCACCAGCTTATCTAGAACAATTCACACCCATTCATATGCAAGACCTAAGCAAACATGCTTGCTTAACTTATGGACTGACGACCCCTAACACTTGGACATTTATAGATACCTGTGGCAATCATAAAAGTATCTGCGTCAGCGCCAGTTTAGTCACTAATAATACCGAGGTTATCATTCAAGCCGCCATAGCCGCCAAGGGCATTGCCTACATACCTTCTATGATCATTGAGCAAGAACTTACCAATCGAACATTATGCCCCCTACTTCCAGAGCTCAGAAGTCGTCACTTTCAGCTGTGGGCCTACTATCATAAATTGGATTATGTGCCGCTCAAAGTAAGGGTGTTTTTAGATTTTATGAAGGATTATTTTAATCACTAACACTGTTGGAAAATAGGGTTATTTGACGCTAGCCAAAACATAAGGGTGACGTTAGGAAACAGCCTGGATGATAAGATACTCACCACGAGACATTAAAGCTGAATATCTCGACGTAAATCACGCACTGCCACCTTTAAAAACTGCCCTAAAACGAGCGCATCAAGTTGCATTTGAGGAAGGTCATTGTGGTTCAGAATATTAATCCGACGACCATTTTTGGTCAGTAAATTCAGCTCATAACAGGGATAACTCGGCGCTTGGCCACGCTCAACCATTTTATTGAGTATTTGCAAGGAGACAATATGCTGCAGCTTGACGTCTCTATCCTGATTATTGTCAAAACGACCTGAAACTTGATCAAAACGAGCACGTTTCATAAAAGGCTTAATCAAGGCCAAGCCAAAAACACCAATAATAATACCAAAACTGCCGATAAATATGGTCAGGTCTAATTGCCTAGAATTCCAATATGTTACTCCGGCTAAACCCAACAAAAAAGTACCGACAACAATATAGATGATGCAGAACATCATGGCACTCATAGTCGGTCTCAAATAGGCTATTTGACTCTTAATCATAACCGTATGGGATAAAAATTTTGGCCCATTTTTTATTAAAGTACGCTCTATATTGACTTGTAACTGCGTATCTTCTTCCATCATATATCCTTAGTAAAGTGGGTATTCATAGCAGGGTAATTTGAGTCGCTGACTGAATAAAAAAACCCGCCTAAGCGGGTTCCTTTATTATCATATTCACTCAAATATTAATCGTTAAATAAACGAAAACCTAAGCTTTTTTTGCATCTGATGAATCAACATCTTTATTGTCATAACGCTTGATTTCACCTGAAGCCACGCGATCAATAAATGATTTCAACTCTTTCTTAACAACTGGCATTAGGAAGTAAAGACCAAGGATGTTAAAGATAGACATAGCAAAGATTGCTGCATCAGAGAAGTCAATTACCGCACCAAACTGGATAGTGGCACCGACAACGACGAAGAAACAGAAGATCACTTTAAAGACTAGCTCAATACGAGAACCTTCACCGAATAGGTAAGTCCATGCTTTCAAGCCATAGTAAGACCAAGAAATCATAGTGGAGAAAGCAAACATGATAACAGCAATAGCCAAGAAGTATTTAAAGATACCCGCTGTGGCTGTGAAAGACGCGGCAGTCAATGTTACACCTGTCAGGCCTTCACCATTAAATGGTGCGCTGTTTAAGCCAGCAATGGTAATAACCAAAGCAGTCATAGTACAGATTACAACGGTATCGATGAAAGGCTCTAGAAGTGAAACAAGTCCTTCAGTCACTGGCTCTTTAGTCTTAACCGCAGAGTGAGCGATAGCAGCAGAACCGACACCCGCTTCGTTAGAGAAGGTCGCACGTTTTAGACCCTGAATCAAAGCACCAATGAAACCACCCGCAACACCAGCACCGGTAAAGGCACCTTCAAATATCGCACTAAAAGCAGCACCAATTTGATCAATGTTGACAGTAATTACTATGATAGACATGCCGACATAAAGGATGGCCATCCAAGGCACAACTTTTTCAGTCACAGACGCAATCGAAGGCATACCGCCAACAATAACCGAAAAGACTAATGCCGCCATTACCAAGCCGGTAATCACACCGTATTCACTCGGTACATCAAAAGCGTAGGTTAGCATCGCATGTGCTTGGTTAGCTTGGAACATGTTACCGCCACCAAAAGAACCCAAAATACACATAAGTGCAAAACCGATCGCCAAGAATTTACCTAGGCTTGGAAGTCCACGTTCTTCTAGACCGCGGCTAAGGTAGTACATAGGTCCACCGGATACGACGCCTGATGGCAAAATCGTACGGTATTTAACACCTAGCGTACACTCGCAGAATTTTGATGCCATCCCAAGAAGACCACAAAGGATCATCCAGAATGTTGCACCAGGACCACCGATAGCTAAAGCAGCACCCACACCCGCAATGTTACCTAGACCAACAGTACCAGACAGTGCTGTCGTCAACGCTTGAAAATGAGAAACTTCACCTTCTTCTTTTGAATTTGGATCCGTATATTTACCTTTAACGATATCAATCGAAAGGCCTGCACGTCTAAACTGAATGAAACCGAAGTAAACAGTGAAGATAGTCGCAGCCAATAACAACCAAGCAACGATAAGAGGGAAGTTTGCTTCTCCTACAGGCACGCTGTAAAAGATCAAACCAACAAACCAGCCAGTATAATCGTTAAAAAAACCATCTACTGTTTGACTGATAGAGCCAACAAGTGCCCCAAACGAGCCAGGCTCTGCTGCAAAGATATTCGTGCTAAACGCCAGCACAAATAGCGCAAGAAGTTGTTGTATTTTTCTCATGTTTTATTCCTATTATTTTAAAGCGTTTCAGGCTATTGATGGCATCCCCTACCAATAACAAGTTAATAACTCGCCACCTATTGGTTTACAGCCATCATTATTACCGCATTCAAACTCTGTATTTTATTACACAATTCAAAATGCCGTATCTAATTGAATCTGGTGATAAAACAATCATCACGCCCCAGCCTAATAAAGAAACCCTATTAAACTTAATGAAAGCTTATTTATTTCAATTCCCTAATATACAAATTTTCCATAGCACAGTTCGCAAAGTAAATTACTCTACCGCGCTTGAAATTATTGTTTTATAAGTAATCGAAAGAAATAAAATTTTCACACCTGACATATCAATTAACATTTAACCTGAACACTTTTATTTATTTTTTGTCATATAACCCTATCAAAACCAAGCTATTGATTTTAATGAGTTTTTTATATTTTTTGTGTTGCAAAGACCCTTTAATTTCATCCTTCATGATTAATAATTAACCGCTATTTCAATGACTAATCATGATTTGAAATCAAGATTAACGCGAAATTAAACTGCTGCTTATTATTCATGCATGAAATGCCCGAAATTTACAGCAGGTATGACTATTTATCAACCATAAAAAGGAATCTTTACCAAATAATTGGTGGCATAACATATAGCTTGCAGTGCAATCAACCAGCAAACTGCCAAAAAGCAATATTAAACACGCATCATGATCAAACAATGAATAACAGAGTGAAATTAGAATATTATCGATGAAGGGTTGTTTAAATTATAATCAATTTTATTGTAGTTTTGTAATATAAATTCAAATAAAACAATAACCTTTGTAAAACGAGATATTCAGTATAGGGAGCACTATATTAAGATATTATTAAGTAACAAAAGCAAAAGTTTAAGTCGCATTTTTGAAACTTAGCCTCAAAACCCTCATTAAAATTAACCCCACTAATCATCATTAATAGCTGAGCTATATATAAAAAATCAACCATAGCCTCAATAAATGCAGAACATGAAGTTCATACTCAGCAGAAAGCACTCGATTAATCATTTAATACGTTCAAGAAGAGGCAAGTATGTCATTTAGCTTAAGTTGGTGTTATCTAATCTAAAAAGAACAGTAACAAACACTAACAAGCTTAATTCAAGTTGGTAATTTGCAGCACATAGAGCAAGTATTCAATATGATCTAAGAGCCGACTCTGCACCCGTAGGTATAAGATCATTTGCATTAAAGGCAGATGCGATCTTTATCAAATGATAAGGATAAAAGCCGCATCTGCCTCTAAAGCAACGATTGTGAAGCGATAAGTTAACGTGATGGTTCTCGGATTCAAGGGTATTGAAGCACGGCTTTAACATGATCCAAATGATCTTCTATCCAGTTCTTATCGATCGCCCCCCAGCTCTCAATGTGATAGCTCATGGCTTTCGTACCGCCTTGTGTTTGACAAATAATATCAAGATCTGGCAGCGCCTTAAGCGTATCTTGAAGCGTTCGTCTTGGCATGTCCGTGGCTTCAATAATGGCTTTAGGCGTATTAATACCTGACTCAATGAGAAAGGCCAAATACAAACGTCGATAATAACTCGTTTTGGTTTTGCTAACTGTTTCAGTCACACATCCTCTCTTGTATACCTATTTTGTGTTGTTTCCATCTTACTCACGATACAAGCAATAGAACACATAGAGATACCCTTATTTTTCAAAACAGACCATGATCTACCAATATCACTTCAGTTGTTTAAAGTAGCTAAACAATGAGTGCTTGCCATAAGGGGGCGCCACCATATCTTGAGCCGACACGGTAAGGAAAAATTCAGCCGCGCCTCCTACTTTTTCAGGTAATCGTTTCACTACACTTAACAAAAAGCGCCTTATCCAATCAGGTAAATAGACAATCTTTTCTGGTTTATTCAGCGCTTGAAACGCTAAGCTTGTTATCTCTTTGCTCGTTAAAATTTCGGAACCACCGACAGCCAGTTCTCGCTTACTCTCCTTGTTAAGCACTGGAATCATAGCCTTGATACAATATTGAGCTAAATCTTCCCCATGAATGGGATTAAACCTGATGTCATTTGAACCAAAAAGATAAGCTCTACCCGATTTCACCATGTTATAAACGGCCTCTATGTCACTGTAAAAACCATTAGGCCGTATGACACAGGGCTCAAGTAATTGAGAGCCTAACAAACGTTGGGCAAATTGTTCTTTAGCATACAATAAACGTACCGTTTGAAATTGTGGGGCATTGAAGGCAGAGATATAAATAAAGGCTTTCACCCCAGATTTTTCAGCTTCTTCCAACACGTTGATATTAGCTTGATAATCCACATCCATATAACCCAGTCCGTCCTTTTGACGCGTAATCCCAAGGCAAGAGATCACCACATCAATGCCCTTACAACACCCTGTTAAACTACTCGCATCAGTGACTTGAGCTTGTAGCACCTGTGCAGCGCTCAACCCCATATCGCGCAGTTTTCTACCATTCCTTGCCAACGCAACGAAGTCACCTTGTTGTTTTTGCAACGCCATCACAAGATGGCGTCCTAAATAGCCTGTCGCACCAACAATTAATATCTTTGGCTTCGTAATCATCATGTCTATTCCTTTAATGATGCAAAATTTAAACTTAGTATTCGGTTTCTGGGCGATAAGGTTCTTCCCTTAAAAGATGACTAATGAATAGTTTCAAATAGAAAAGGGGCAAGAACCATTCTAGGGCCACTGGACTTGCAAACACATAAAGGCAGAGCAACACACTCAGCCCATACAAGCTCATAGCAACCGGGCGCTGTAAATAGAGTGGCGTGAGTAAGATGATACTGGCAGCTAGTAACATGAAGGCCCCCGTTTGAGCGACCCACCAAAAATTCATATCCAAAAAGAAAACACTCAGTAAACCCAATTGAATAAAATGGATGGCAATAAAAGCCATATGCGCCTTAATACCCTCTCCTTCACGATGGAACCAGCGTTTTGCACTTGAAGTAGCGTTGGTTATGACTCCGCCAACCATATCGATTGTCAGTAAAAGCGCCACTAGATACTGAATAACACTCCAATCGAGTTCGGCATAGACACCATAAGCGAGCAAAGCCCCACCCGCTAAAAGAGGAATATATCCTTGTAGGTCTTTTTCAGCTTGCGTCGCACCCGGGCCAATGACGTTATCCATCATGCCCTTCAAGCCAGTACGTTTTGCTGGGATTTGCCAATCAATTTTCATTTTTCACCTTTATTTCGTTTTATAGAACACTTGGTCTTTTTAAAATACACCACAAACAAGACCCTTGTAAATTTTTATAGTCCAACCGGACTACAATAAATAAAATTACTTTAACAAGTACTTGATTGATGGTGTTTTAAAAGGGATTCTGTTTAACTTTGCAGCGCTAAAGTAAGACGCTTAAATGACGTCATTTTTTGAAAAGCGTTATATTTTAAGCCATGATAGGAGTTGTAATGCCCAAAATTGTTGACCACGAAAAAAGGCGTGAAGAAATAGCCCTTAAAGCCGCTTTCGTTTTCCTTGAGCTGGGTTACAAAGATCTGGGCATGCGACAACTCTGCAATCAAATTGGCATGAGCAAAAGTGCTCTCTACCACTATTTCAAAGGCAAAGATGAGATATTCAAGGCAGCTACCGAAGCCATGGTCAAATTGGATACCTTGACACTCAAAGACTGCCCATTAGCCGCTCAAGCTAGCCTTATTGAAAGGACTGAAAACTTCATACTCATTCTTAATTTATTAGCGCCAAGGCATTTTCAAGAAATGAAACTTATCATGGAATATATCGGTGTCATTGGGCATGACCAGGTAGCCCAAGATAGCAGCATGAAAATGGCGAATGATAAGTATCAAAAACTGTTAGCCCACTATGTTCACCCTGACTATGCCAAAGAGACCTACACTCTCATGCTGGGATTACTAAGCCAACAAATGGTTCAAGGTACTCCTTTAGATAAGCAAGAGATCTCCAATCTAGTACGTAAAGTCATTGCTTAAAGCATGTCAGGTTTGAGGGATGCATAGACATTAAGTGCTATCGAGCACTAGAGCACTAAAACAGAGCGCTAAAAACAGAGCCATAAGCTAAACACCCAATCAATCTATTCAGATTTGCATAGGGTCTGTGCTTTTTACATGGGTATTCAAACGGTTAAAGCTCCTCTACTCTTGCTTTCCTCATAGAATGATACGAGTAAAGAGATGAACCCACACAACACCCTTGCCAGAACCTTTGGCGTCTTTTTCATTCTGACTTTCGTTTCTTATGGTGCTGGCAGTGCTTTAATCGATAGCATTATTAATTCGCCACAAGGGCTGTTGAATGTTTATGAGAATAAAACCGCTTTTGTAATTGGCATTATTCTCATGACGTTAATACATACGGTATTTAATATCGGTCTAGCTATTATCGTTTTACCCATCATTAAGCCCTATAACCCTTATTGTGCTTACGCTTACCTGAGTTTCGCCATTATGGCGACATTAGTACTCTCTATGGGGGCCATTTTGTTGCTGCTCATTCTGCCCTTAAGTGAAGAATATGCCAGCACGAGCTTTAGCTCATTATCCAGTATCGAGCTGATGGCGAACCTGCTCACTAAAGGGGGCTTTTACGCTTATCACCTTGCCATGAGTTTATGGGGCATAGGCAGTTTGATGTTCACTTTCGCTTTATTTCAATCACGTCTCATTCCAAGGTTTATGTCTGCTTGGGGAATGACGGGGTATCTTGTACTAATAGCAGGCTCTATTTCGCAGCTATTCACCCCCAATGATGACATTGAAATCTATAGCGTTATCGTTGGCGCTAGTTTTGAAATCACCTTAAGCCTCTGGCTGATTGTAAAAGGCTTTAATCAAGGAGAACTCAACACAGATGTCGGTTTAGCCCACGAATAAGGTCACGCAACTTTTTTCCTTTAAGGTGAACATGTTATAAAGCCAAGTTCAATCGCTATAAAGATTCGTCATATCTCAGGGATAAAACCCCATTTTTCCTGCATATTTACCCATTAATCTAGAAACAGGTTAAACCTACTGATCACAAAATAAATTGTCTCGGAAAGTATAAGGCAGGTGTTCATAAAGGAAGTCCGTAATCACTTATTGTTTATGCTCAGTAATGATCCTCGATAAGGTGCTAAGCTCACCTTCTCTTGGTTAAGGTTTGAGTTCTAAAACAATGATGAAGCCCCGCTAAAGGGCTGCATTGGAGGGTAAACCTATGACTGGCCTTGAACTTATCTTAATTTCCACCCTGATCAATTACGCCGTAATCGTCTTCACCACACCTGAGCCAGAACCTATTTGTTCGGTCAAAACCTATATCACCTTTGAGCATAAATCCACAGAAGTACAGATGCCAATGAGTTGTAATGCACTGGGACTTTAGGCAGATGCATCTTATTTAAATAAAGCATTATGCTATGACCTACCCTTAAAATCTGAAAAAACCTAGTTACTTTAATTCATCTAGGAATCGAAAGTTACGGGTGATTCATAGCATAGCCACATAGTTTTTTAATGCATTAATCATAATACTTATGCAGAAATCCATCACGAACACACGATTTTTTTTGCTTTTTCATCACAACAAACCCTTTAACATTATTCAACAGGTTAATTTTTAAACAAATCAACCGGCATTGAATAATTTTTTAACGAGGAATGAAACAATGAAAACACATCTATTAACAGCAAGCCTACTCTGCATAAGCAGTTTAGGGTTAGCTCAAGAAGACGCGTCTTACTACCTAACGCCAACAAAATCTTCTTGGACTGAGGGCTACCCATACGCAACCTCAACAACAAACTTCAATACAAGCGATACATGGGATAACGTAATACCAGGAGATAAAATTGAAAAAATAACGTTTGAATACAGCAATTATCATGATGAAATGCGGGGCTTAACTGTAAAATATCTTTTAGATGATACCGCTCATGACGTAGACGGAAGTAACGGCGGCAGCGACCATGATATTACATTAGCACCTAATGAGTACATCATAGACGGATGGATCGAGTCAGGTAAAAATAGTAGCGGCAACCGACGTGTTTGTAGAATTAACATCAAAACTAACTTAAACAGAGATATTACTTATGGCCCTAGCTGTAGTAGCAAAGTTAGAACAGATTTTGATATTCCCGATGGGCAAGCGCTCATTGGTTTCTGGGGCCAGGAAGATAAAGCAATAGAAAGTGCGGGCATAGTTTATGCCGAGCCGTTAAAGCTTCAATTACAAGATATTGCCTATGGTACGCCCACTGAAGGCGTTAACCTTGCCATCTTTGTGGGTTTAAAAACACATGTCAATGGCACAACCTTAACTCAACCTGAGGAATTTCGTTATAATTACTTCGAGACTGTTGGTTCAACCGATACTTGGACCGAAACCAATGGACTTACCTCTTCCATGGGCGTTGAAGTGAGCGCTGCCGCTAAAGCCATTGCGTATGAAGCATCGACGACATTAAGCTGGGGATTTACTGAGTCTTATGCTGAAACAGTGGGATCCAGTACATCAAATGCAACCACAAACTCTATGACGGCCGTAGCCACTCTCAATACAGCCTCAAAAACAATTTCCGCTTTAAAAATGAATTTTTACTACCTTAAAGGCTCGATACCTTATACCGTAACTTACTTAAATGAATGGGATAACGAAGAGTTTTATGTTTACGGAGAAATGGATGACACTAATGTGGCCTATACCTTTGTTCAAACTCTTGATATTGGCTATGTTGATGATAGTGGTAATGCCATTATCTATGATCAATATTATGACGAATGGAGTGAACACCTACCACCATTTGCACAACCTGAAATGGCAGGCATGTCGTTGTCAAGCACCAGCCTATTGTCAAGTATTTCTGACATTAACTTTAATGATGAAGAAGCAACAAGCTCTGACAACCCATCAATTGATGATCCTAATTGGGTTATGTCAGCAGAAGAAGCCGCCTTTAGAGCCAGTCATGGTTTATAACACTTTCACTTTAATAACCTAACCAAAAAGCACTTATTCAAATGAATGAGCCGCCTTTAGAGCCAGTCATGGTTTATAACACTTTCACTTTAATAACCTAACCAAAAAGCACTTATTCAAATGAATGAATAGGTGCTTTTTTGTAACCTTTAAAGCACGCTCTCAAGCAACATTGGATTTTTTGAACTTTACTTAAAATAGTATTGTGTTAATTGAAATGACTGCGGGTTAACCGTGTTTCATACGGTAAAATTCAAGCAGGGATGTCCATATGAAAATCT
>MAAB01007708.1_pt1 | contig 12455 bp, 15 predicted proteins | sample 1115991 | NCBI WGS metagenome assembly MAAB01 (sample SAMN04961124, study PRJNA320927) | seawater metagenome | isolation source: sample BD02T18 sea water enriched with oil for 18 days | place: USA:Gulf of Mexico | collected 2013-07-27
AGAAAAAATAATTTGACTCTATCCGATCACTAGGTATAAATATTAACTATGAAAAAGAGAGTGAAAAAAAGTGATCGGTTCAAACCGAAGTGACTGATCGGTCCGACCGAAATACGCAGTAATAGCTCAATAAGTTTATTTACTATCATGAGCACGGTGTTTTTCAAGGCAGTTATAGCCTAAATTGTTAAGCAGATTAAGGTAAATAAATACGATTTAACTGCATCTGAAACTGTATAACCTTACCAGTGACTAACGCTACAGCTTCTTATTTAAATGTTTTGGTATATGCTGTGTGTTGCCAATTATGATTCATGAATAGCATCCGTTTCGATGTGAGCACTAGCTAGGAGACCTTTTATCAAGGTCTCCTAGCCATTGAACCAGAATAAAACTCAATCCTTACTGCTATTAGCTTTTTGTTTATATTTTTCTAGAACTTTTCCTGAAACAGCCCATCCAACTAGTCCAAACCATGCAATAAAAGAAAAACCAGCGGGTATGCACGCAAGAAATATTTTTTTGAAGTGTCGCCTATTTAAAAAAATTGAAATTATTGCAGGTAAAAACCAGATAAAAAGAAAAGAAAATATTAACACTATTGCATTTCCACTTTCAAAAGCTAATTGTAAAACATCTATTTTTTCGCTGAACCATTTTTCCATTTGAACTCCTTATCAAAAAATAAAAACAAGTATATTAAATACGAAACAAATATGAATTGCAATGTACTAGCTAAACAATAGTGGTTACTATGTTTTCATAATTTATTATATTGGGGAAATCGTTATTCTAATTCAGAACTTGAATATGAAATCCAAAAAAAACACTTACTATATAAGACTAAAAACCCTGGAATTGCATGGACTAAAATTAATGGAAATTGAGTAATTATAGATTTAGTTGGTAAAAAGAAATATGGATCTAAGTTACTAATATACTTTTCTATATATTTAAATAAATACTTAATCCTAGCTCCAAATAAAGCAATAAATTGAACTTCAAGAAGCATTATAAAAAGATCTAAACCAATAGCATCAATAAATATCCCTAAAGCCATAAATTCAGGTTTTAGCAAAAAGAAAATAACTACAAACAATGTTGCTATTTTCCATAGCGAGTTTTTAAAACTCATATTACCTTCCTATATTAACAACTGAGCTGTTTCAATTTAATCGTTCCTAAAAAAATACAATTTAGAAGTATCGTGTCTCACGCATGAGATGCCACTTTAGCATTAATCAAAATATGAATGCTATATAAAAATTATAGTTATAATAGAAAAATTGAACAAAATAACTCTTTCCTTATCGAAACGAATATAAGCTCAGTTTAAACCACGACTAAATTACTGCCCTCCCGTAACCTCAATTTATTCTTCATTCAATCTCAATTCAGGCTACCTCATCTATATTTGGAACTATAGGCAATGGAATCCTACAAACATATTTAGCATGAAATCATAAGTACTTCGGTGCCCTGTCGGCTTTATATGAAGAGGTTGTAAGTATTTTCCAATTAACAAATGAGTCTGAAATAAGTAAATCTTTAGGCTCGTTTATTTTGTTCAAAGATCAGGTTAAATAAATTATTACGTTCATTTCGAAATAATTCAGTACAAGCGTTATCTGTTATTTCCATCACTTGCCCATCTAGTATTTCAAAATGAATGTCAGGTTTCAAATAAGTTGTCGCATCAGGCAGTGATTTTAGCTTTTCATAAAGCGTCATCATATTTCCATAGGGTATTTTTTTCGCTGTTTACCTTTGCTGTCAGTTGTTATTTCAGGGAAAAAACCAGGACCATATTATTTTACAACTAAAGTTTGTACAAAATCACCATCAAAAATGATATGCCCTATAAAACGGCAACCTTTATTTAATTCTGTTGATAATTCTTGCCTTAATTCTAATACAAAGCAATTAGACTTTATACATAGACTAATAATTTCTACAGCAAAAAAATCAAAATAGTAACCTACTCTTGGATACAATGCTTTAAATAAGCTTTCCTTTGCAGAAAAAGTTAATGTAAAAGCTTTATTAAAGCTTAGAGGGCACTGTTTTAAAAGATATTCCTCGCTTGGTGTGATTATACTATATTTGATTTGTTGTACCGTTTCTTTTGCAATCCAACACTCGAGATCAACTCCCAAATAATTATAATCTACTTTGTAGGCTGCGGCACAAAGTGCGATGCCATTCGAGTGAGTTATGGAAGCAACGACACCTTCTGGCCATAGTGGACTCCTATGCTTACCTATGGGAATATTACTAATACTAACTCCCAAATCATGTAAAGTTGATATTGCTGTAATTCGACCTGCAAGGAACTCCGCCTGTCTTTTTTTTACTGCATTACTCAAGCTATAGGGTAAGTCGATACCATAAGTAACAAACATCTCTTTTTTAAAAGCAATATCAGTATAGTCACAGCCTAAAATAACAATGTCTTTTAAATCATGAATAGGAACGAATTTACTTTTTCGTATAAATTTAGAGTCGAACAATTTTTAGCCTTGCTTTATAACTGATTTTTTATTGATAAATTAGATAATGATTGTTGAATGACTTCATTAATTTTTTGTATAACGGCTTCTGTGTTGTTATCTATAAAAAAATGATTTCCTGATACAATATATATGTTCTTTATTTCGGTAAAATGATCTACCCAACCTTCAAGCATTGATAATGTAATATCTATATCATCATTACCAGCTAATAGGGAGATTGGGCAATTAAAAATTTCACTTCCAGAATAGCAATAATTTTCAGCTATCTTAAAATCAGCTCTGAGCATAGGCAACAACAATTCCATTAATTCATTATTTTCTAATACATCCTTAGGAGTGCCGTTTAATTTTTTAAGTTCAGAAATAAATTCCTTATCTGGTAAATTAAATATTCTTTTCTTATCTGAAGCAAGGTGTGGAGCTCTACTGCCCGATGCTATGAAATGTAAAGGCAAAGGAAATTTTAGTTTATTTAATTGAACCATTAATTCAAAGGCAATTCGGCTACCTAAACTATGACCTAATAAAATATATGGTGTATTGAGGTGTTCAGGAATTAGCCAGAGTAAATCACTAATTAATGATTTCATATCAGAATAAATAGGTTCAAAAATACGACTTCCTCGCCCTGGCGGTTGAACAATAATTAATTCAACATTTTCAGGCAAGTATTTTGCCCATGACATATAGGTTGAGGAATTTCCTCCTGCATATGGGAAACAGATAAGTTTCAAATCAACTTTTGATTTAGGTTTTGGTATAATAAACCATTTATTAATTAACATTGTTTTTTATTCTTATGTATAAAAAAGGCTCTGTTGTAGAAATCTGTTGTCTCCTTAATTAAAATTAACGACAGCCCTTATGCAGAGTGGCATGGAAAAATTATAGTTATAATGCTTAATATTCCTACAGCCCCTTACAATAAGGCTTTAGCTAGTTAACAACAATACTCTACAACAGAGCCGTTGATTTATATCACAACTGCCTTATTAGTTTTCCTGGCTAGGTGAGTTTGCTATCAAAAATTCCAATACTTGCTTTAAAGACTTATTAACGTCCTCAGGTTCAGACCAGTTTACAGAGCTCCAATCAACACCACATTCCAGTTCACAAACATTGATTTTTAACAATTGTTCAATCACATATGGGGACTCAATACTTTCAAATTTATATTGATTTTTGCTCGATTTTATATTCATTTTAATAGATGAAGCTTCACTCTCGCCATTATTCAAATATTTTTTTATCTCATTATCAATAGCTTTTTTATCTATAATAGATAGCTTTGTTAACTGATGTTTTTCTTTATATTCACTTTCAATTTTTAAAATCAACTTTTTCATTTTAACAAATGATTCTGAATTCCCATTTTCATAAGCTTCAATGACAAACGGATATCGAGTCAGAACATTATAATTATCAAAGGCTCCCATAGATATACCAAGTGTACTAGCTATCTCTTTAACAGTAAGAGCTTTTTTTCCAATTCTTTTTCGTGAAGTATTAAGTGTTTCTATTTCTAGCATAGCATCTTGAAAGGCTCTTAATTTACCATACTGCGGTAAATCTTCTCTACTGGCATTTTCTTGAAACTGTTTAGTTTTTTGTAATAACGGTTTTGAATTATAAACTTTAAAATGAGCGGCACTGTCAACTCCATTAGCATATAACATTGCAAAGAAACGGCGATGCCCTGTTAAAATTTGATAATTACCATCCTCTGTAGGGTAAATGGTTGGCACTTGAATTATTTCAGAAACTGCTACATTATCACCTAACTCTATAATCGAATTTATCGATACATTGGCTTTTTTCCATTCATTGGATCCATATTTACAGCAATTTACAATACAAGACTTACCAATAATAACATTATCTTCAGCATCATAAATTTTGATTAATTGCTGTTTGGTTAGCTGCTTAGAGATCACTTGGAAAGCATGTTGATTAGACATGATGATAGCAGGGAAAAATCTAGGATTAGAAGCATCAGGAAAAATTCTATTTAAGAATATAGATTTATACTTATAGAGTTGTGCTTTTAAAAAATCTTCTGAATTTTTACTATTTAAGACTGAACCCAGTTCTTGCTCTAGTGATATTTCGTTCAACCTTTAGTCCTCAGTTTTGAAAGAATCTCATTTAATAATACTTTAACACAGAAGGAGCAATTTTACCTATAGCCAATATCAGAAAGTAAATGTGAAAACTCTGTTTCACATTTACTTTCTTTGAATAATTATAATGTCACAACCCACCTAGCTTTAGTTTTCTGCCTCAACGCTGGAATTAACTTCAACAGAATCACTAATTGAACTTTTAAGAAACGACAATTGCGATTCAGAACTAAAAACATTACTTTCTATAAACTGTTTGAATAAAACATCAGAGCAAATATGTATCCCCTCCAACATATCCTGCTTTCCCAATTGATATGCTTGTTTAAATACTGTTTCCATAATACTTTTCAAATCACATTTATCCATTTTATTGACTTCTCCATTTTATTGATTTCTCCATTTTATGGTTGTTCATAATAAACACAATAACGGAGTAGTCAACCCTCCACAGCAATTCTCTGTGAATTAATCGGTTCACCGTATATTGCACACAGGCCGCCTTGCTATTTAAGTAAGATATTTAGGTAAGTATCAATATCGTTTCTATGTAATTGAATATCAGTCATCAGTAACCCTTTATTAATTTTACATTACACACGTAATTATACGGCAATGTATTGTTATTATGCGCAATAGCACAGAGCTTTAGAGGGATATTTCCGGAGTGTAACACTTTGTGTAAATCTATATAAAAGAGGCTCTGTTGTAGCTAATTGTTGTCTATACTTACAAATGAGTCTAACTTATTGAAGGTAATAGCAATGAATACAAAATCATTTGTAGGTAAGCTTAACCAGATATCAAAAGCACTTTTCTCTATGACGCCAGCTCAAAGAGAGATAGTTCATCAATCAATTCAAGCATTAGACAGTGAAATAAACACGGATGAACTTATTCAGCCACTTTTTGACGCATCAGCTCAATGTCCGCATTGTAATTCTAGCCAGTTTAAAAAATGGGGGAAGTCAGGCGCTATACAAAGATATCGTTGTAAGGGGTGCTTAAAAACCTTTAATAACAAGACCAACACACCTTTAGCTCAACTCCATAAGTGTCATCTATGGGAGGAATATGCTCGTTGCATGACGTTAAAATTAACGTTAAGAGAATCGGCCGATATTTGCAATATTAACCTTAAAACTGCTTTTCTATGGCGCCATCGCTTCTTGAAGGCTCAAGCAGGCCAAAATAACGATAAGTTGTCGGGGATCATTGAAGTTGATGAATTCTTTTTAGCTTACTCAGAAAAAGGTTCAAACACCTTATCGCAACAGAATAAACCACGAAAGCGTGGCGGTAACATAGATAAAAGAACTAAAGAGGGACAGGTTGCCGTGCTTTTATCTATTGATCGCAGTAACCATATGATTAATCCGATCTTATCTGCTGATACAACAGCAGAAATAGCGGCGAACTTTACGCATAATATTGTCGAAGATTCGGTTTTATGTAGTGATGGCTCTTGGTCATATGTGGCGATTGCTAAAGAAAAGCAATGTGACCATAAACGATTGGTCCATGGCAAAGTTAGGGTGATAGATAAGGTTTATCATATCCAAAAAGTTAATGGTGCTATAGCTCATTTTAAAGGTTGGATTAACGGAAAAATGAAGGGTTTTGCCACGAAGTATTTATCAAATTATCTCGCTTGGTTTAGAGAGAGCAACGCAAAGCTAGATAAGCAGCAAATTTTGATAGCTGCTTATGGGTAGACAACAGTATTATGGAACAGAGCCATAAAAGAACTGATACATTATAATCTGTGACACTTTTTTATTTTACCTTTCGCTTCGCTCAAGAATTTAACCCAGCATTATCACCTCTTATTCCTATCTCTTTTTTAAACCAATAATACCAATAATACCAATAAAAACAAACAAATCATTAACAACCGCTATTAAAACAATAAAAACAACGTATCACTAAAAGAACAATACTGTCCTCATTCTGGCGAAACCAGAAAAAAAACAAAACTTACCTAGATGAATTTATTTTAAAATATTTTCAATTTATTAGTATCTGACTCTACTGTATTTATTTGGCTTTAGCAAAGGAAAAAAGGGAATTATTAAGATGATGATTGCTCGTAATAGCATTGAATGCAAAACTGTTGAAGTACAAATTAAGCAAAAGATGATTGCTAAGTTTTTTGAAACAACCGGTTTAAATCCTTTGACCTTCGGAAGATACAATAAAACTAATGCTAACAGATTTCAGTATTTTTTAAACACTGGTAAAATTACTGTTGGTGAAAGAACTGAAAGTGCTAAGGATGCTTTTTATATAGCATTTAAAAACTCAAACATAACCAAAGGCGCGATGGATACTGTTCGCTCAGTTCTTATAAAGTCATTTATGCTCAACAAAGACTTGATAACAAAAATGGATCGAGTTGGTGGTAAGGGTGATTGGAATTACTTGGCATCAAACAATCTTGAAGCTGAAGCTCATTACAGTGAAATTAACTCAGTAGTTAAGCTAGCAATAGTTATTGAGAGAACGGCTAAGCCATCAACAGAAGCAGGTGCATATAAATCATCAGCACCAGTTGATGTCATCATTTCGCCATCAACATAAGTCATGTCAGCACTAACGATATTGCTACTTGAGTTAGAATTAGAGTTTGACTCAGAACCTCCGCCACATGCTGATAAACCAAATACAAACAGGATAGATAAAAATAATTTAGTCATTTAAAACTCCGAATTGATTAATTTTTGAAAGTCTGTATCTCTACTAACACTTACTTTAAAAACAATATTTTCATGAGTAAAATGTTTCGCCTTAAATTCTTCCCCTATTTTTTTATCAACTGTTGTTATATGCCAAACCGAAGGTATTCCGTTGATATTTATATAGCCAATATTGCATTCATCGTATAAGTGAAGCGCCCCATTAAATTTCTTTTGTATAAAAAGTTTTAGCCTCATTTCGTTAATACGTTTTTCAAAACAAGCTTGCAGTCTGTCATCTATCGAAAATATCAGTCCAGCTTTAGCTAACTTGTAAGCGCGTTCAGGTGTGTCACGCAAGTGCAGCGCTTTAATCACAGCTGAATTTACATACGCTTCAACTTCGCAATGCTTACTTTTATATATCAAGTATGATCACCCCATCTTCTAGCCAATCTATAACTTCCTTATCAGACTCAACTTGCTCTAGCCACTCTTCCAGCAACCTAAAACTGAAAACTTAACAGGCTCGCTGTTAGTTGAGCCAGGTTCTGTAAAATTAAAAACATTAAGTCGTACATCAACATCATTAAAAGCAAACACAACCGCATTTTCTTCGCTTAACAATAGTTTGCTTACAACTTCAAAGAATTCAGCTTCATCACTTAATTTCAACGACTCAGTAGCCCTTTTGCTAAAGCTGAGACATATAACATCAAATTCGATTAACAATTCTCGCTATTGTTTATTAGCTAACATTTTAATCAATTTTATCATTTCGACTCCCATGCCTCATCATCAACATCTGCCCGAACTAGCCTTGATCCTATTTTCTTAAATCCTTTACAGCTTTGAGTTTCAGCATCAAATGGCAGTTCGCTAAAGTAAGATTGAGCCAAATCTGGCACTGCACGAAACCGGTAACATGAAGCTTTAATGGACACAAACGCCTTTGCACATTGTAAGATCGGGCATACACACGAACTCCTTCAAAAAAGAATTAAATTCAAAAATATAGTTTATTTATTTGTGCTTAGAAGTCGTTAGCAGCTTCTATTGATGCGTCCACTGTTGCTTCTATTACTGCTTTAAGTGAGTAGTACTGATATTCGGCAAATCTCGCGATGTATTCTGTTTCACTTAAAAAGCCAATTAAAATACTATTGTGGCGCTCTCTAAAGAATATTTTGTTATCGTTGAGCTCAAAAAATCCAGAGCTCTTTGTATAATAGAAATCTTTACTGGGGTCAATTACATAAGCAGCGGCAGCATTAAGCACTTCACGCAGCACGCTAAGTTTATTTGTATCCCGTATGAATTCTGTCAGCAAGCAGCAAAATGTTATTTTAAATTGATTAGTGTTATCAAGCAGCAAAATGTTATTTTAAATTGATTAGTGTTATCAAGCTCAATAAGCTCATGGATTGAAAGTGTTAGTTTTTGACGTTGGTTTTTGCGCGGTGTGAAAGGGTTACGGTTTGTATTATTTGTATTTTCATTTGACATTAAACTTCCTTTTAAAAGCAGGAGCACACTCTACCGCAGACAAAGCCACCTATAAATATAAATATTACTTGTAGCTACGTATACTTCAAGTATTTATATGTGATACTATTCTGCTGTAACCACATTTAGGCGCATAATATGAAAAAACAAATATTGGCAACAGGTAGATTGAGCGATAGAGCCGGAAGGACAAAACTCACTAGTATTCACTTGGACAAACAGGTCATAGAGTGGATTGAAAAAAACACAAAAGGAAATAAACAGCTCATATATAACTACTTAATGAAGAAAGGCATTGAGCAATATGAACAATATAAAGAAACTATAATTTTAGAGGGCTTAGATGACAATTCTTAATGAAGTTGATTTGATTCGTATAGCTGCAAACGAGAAACTAGATCCGAAGAAAAAAGGTGCATTAGGCCAATTCTTCACATCCGCTCCTATTTCCATATTTATGGCTTCTTTATTCGAGTCAATTGACGGAAATATTCGACTATTAGATCCTGGTTGTGGCCCGTGTTCACTAACAGCTGCTTTCGTTGATGAAGCTATAAAAAGAAGAGGCTGTAAATCAATAGATATTACATCTCACGATATCGAAGAGGCTATTATACCTTACATCAAGGAGAGCCTATCACTATGTCAAAGCGGATTTGAAAAATCAGGCGGAACGTTTAATGCCAATTTCAATTTAACCGATTACGTTTTAACTAGTTCAAATAGCAATGGTCTGTTTGATAGTAGTGTTGGCTTTAGCCATACCATAATGAATCCGCCTTACAAAAAAATTGCAACTTCTAGCGATCATAGAAAGGCACTGAGAGCTGCTGGAATTGAAACCGTAAATCTATATAGTGGATTTGTTGCGTTAGCTATTCAGCAATTAGTCCATGGTGGTGAACTAGTAGTTATTATTCCACGATCTTTCTGTAATGGCCCTTACTACCAACCATTCCGTGAATTAATGCTAAAAGAAACTGCCATCAGGAAAATTCATATTTTTGATAGCCGCTCAAATGCATTTTCAGGCGATGATGTTTTACAAGAAAATATTATTTTACATCTAGTAAAAGGCGAGGAACAAAAAGAAGTTACGATTACTTCAAGCCCTGTTGCGGACTTTCACTTGGACGAAGAATCAGGAACGGTCACAGCTTCTGACATGACTACTAGAACAGTTCCTTTTAGCTCCATCGTTAACCCTTGCGATAAACAGCAATTCATTCACATAGCCGCCAACAATCGCGACCAAGCAATCATAGATAAGCTAAGTACATTTAATTCGACGCTTGAAGAGATAAAGGTTCAGATTTCAACTGGCCCAGTGGTGGATTTCAGGCTTAAAGATGATCTTCGTAAAGACATTGAGCCAGGTGCGGTTCCTTTGATTTATCCTGTACACCTTAACGAAGGCGTAAGCTGGCCAAAGGAGTCTAAAAAACCAAATGCTATCAACGTATCTGACAAGTCGAGAAGTTGGCTTTGGAAGCACGAAGGACATTTTGTTATTGTTCGTAGGTTCAGTTCAAAAGAAGAGAAGCGAAGGATAGTTGCAACTCCTTATGGTAGCAGCCTGCCAGGTGAACTTATCGGGTTTGAAAACAAACTAAATGTATTTCATATCAAAAAAGTAGGATTAGATAGAGAGCTGGCTCTAGGTCTGTATGTTTACTTAAATTGCACGCTGTTAGATAAATATTACCGCTTGTTCGGTGGTCATACCCAAGTTAACGCTACGGATTTACGTACTATTCACTACCCTGAGTCGGATACATTGCGTAGAATAGGATCTCAAGTTCAAACTCCAGATTTAACACAAAAAGAAATTGATACTTTAATTGAAAAGGAAATTTATTTAATGACAGGAAGTAATGACAATAACCCGCTGAGTGGGCAAGAAAAGCTCGACCAGGCACTAGAGATAATTGCATTGTTAGGTATGCCAAAAGCGCAACAGAACGAGCGTTCCGCACTTACTTTTCTTACATTGCTAAACTTGCATCCTGAAGGTAATTGGCAAGAGCTTGAGAAGCCATTGTTCGGCGTAACGCCAATCATGGATTGGTGCAGAGATGTCTATGGGAAAGAATATGCACCCAACACTCGTGAAACTTTCCGTCGCCAAACTTTACATCAATTCGTAGATGGTGGATTGGCTTTGTATAACCCTGACAAACCTGATCGTCCCGTAAACAGTCCAAAAGCATGCTACCAAATTGCTCCTGAATTGTTCGAAGTGCTGACAACTTATGGTACAAGTGATTGGGAAACTGCATTAAATGATTGGTTAGGACAACGTAAGACATTAGCTGCACAATATGCAATGGAGCGCGAAATGCAGATGATACCTCTGACCTTGGATGACGGCACTGAAATCAAATTGAGCCCTGGCATTCACAGTCAATTAATTCACGACATTGTGATTGAGTTTGGTCCAAGATTTGCCCCTGGCGCTGAAGTGATTTATTTGGGTGATACTGGAGCAAAAGAGGACTTCTTTAGAAAAGACCGTTTAGCTGAACTAGGCGTTACTGTAAATAGAAAAGGCAAACTACCTGATGTCGTTTTATACTGGCCAGAGCGAAATTGGTTGCTTCTAATTGAATCTGTTACTAGTCACGGTCCTGTGGATAGTAAACGCCATAGTGAGCTTTCAAAGCTGTTCAAAGATTCAAAACCTGGACTTGTTTACGTTACTGCATTTCCTGATAGAAAAATAATGGGTAAATACTTAGGCGAGATTAGCTGGGAAACTGAAGTATGGATGTCAGAAGCACCAACCCATATGATTCACTTTAATGGTGATAGATTCCTAGGACCACATGATTAAATATAAATAGAATTATTATAGGCATCGAGTATGGTGAGGCTCATGCCTGATCCCTCTCACAGAAACGTACGTACGGATCTCGTATACGGCTCATGTACTCTTCACATTTTATCAGCGAGCTTTTCTAAACGCTGATAAGGCAAGCCATCCCCGTTCACTTTTTCTATTGAATATAAACCAATATCTTCAAACCATTGGTTAGGCAGCGACACAAGATAAAGGACTGAGTTAATTCCGCCAAGAGTTCATCTTGATGAACTTAAACGGCGGATTTTTCCCTAATTGCTTCAATTGTCGATATAACCTTAATGGCTTCTTCAACAACCTTAGCTGTATTGCTCTTAATCTTCGTCTGATCCAACCTGCCAAATCTTTTAGCTCTCACTTACAATTGGCAATGCTAAATTGGATTCAGCCGTTTAATTAACCTCAGCTCGGGATAAGAATAAATTAAATTGAACTAAGTGCCCGCTCCACGATCCGACCTTTCGACCAAGAAAAAACAGAAAGATAATAAGGAACAGGCATGAATAAACTAGTTGAAATATTCTGTGATGTCGATGATTTTTGCCAAGTGTTTATCCCCGAATTAGAAAAGCAACTCATTGAAGATGGAAGTCAAAAGCGCAGACGTTCAAGTCGAATGTCAATGAGTGAAATCATCACAATCCTCATTGCCTTTCACATGTCTGACGTGGTTTAATGGATTCGACTACCCCAGTTAAGACATAATAAGCTTAACTGGAGAATCAAATGACAAAACGTAAAAAATATACCAAAGAATTTAAACTTGATGCAATTTCTTTAG
>MAAB01030493.1_pt1 | contig 12431 bp, 10 predicted proteins | sample 1115991 | NCBI WGS metagenome assembly MAAB01 (sample SAMN04961124, study PRJNA320927) | seawater metagenome | isolation source: sample BD02T18 sea water enriched with oil for 18 days | place: USA:Gulf of Mexico | collected 2013-07-27
GCCGTGTTGTCTTCAATGAAATAACTGAATCGTCAATTCAACAGGCATTTTCTACGCCGGGTGAGTTGAGTATGCCGGGCGTAAATGCTCAGCAAGCAAGACGTTTTCTTGATCGTGTGGTTGGCTTTATGGTCAGCCCACTGTTGTGGAAAAAAGTAGCTCGTGGTCTTTCTGCCGGACGAGTGCAATCTGTTGCAGTAAAATTAGTTGTGGAAAAAGAGCGTGAAATTAAAGCATTTGACCCACAAGAGTTTTGGGAAATCTCAGTTGATACTCATGCCTCGACAGGTGAGTTACTAACCCTTGATGTTACCCATGAAAATGGAAAAACATTTAAACCAACTGATGAAAAGCAGACCAATGCAGCGTTAGCAATATTAAAACCCGCTGATTACACTGTTAGTAAACGGGAAGATAGACCATCAAAAAGTACTCCGTCTGCCCCGTTTATTACCTCTACACTACAGCAAGCTGCCAGTACTAAGCTGGGATATGGTGTTAAACGCACTATGGGTTTAGCGCAACGCTTATATGAAGCGGGTCATATTACTTATATGCGTACCGATTCAACAAATTTAAGTAAAGATGCGGTCGAAATGTGTCGTAATTACATTAGCGATAGTTTTGGGGATAATTACCTACCAGAGAACGCAAAAACTTATGGTTCGAAAGCTGGAGCACAAGAGGCTCATGAAGCAATACGCCCATCAAATGTTAAGCTAGAAGCTGCATTTCTTGAAGGTATTGAAGCTGATGCTAAAAAGCTTTATGAGCTGATTTGGCGCCAGTTTGTTGCCTGTCAAATGACTGCTGCACGTTATACCGTTAGTACTTTAACGATTAGTGCTGCTCGCTTTGATTTAAAAGCTAAGGGTCGTGTAATGCAATTTGATGGTTGGACAAGAGTGCACCCTCAGCTGAGTAAAGGTGATGATAAACATTTACCCGATTTACAAGTAGGCGAATCACTAACGTTAGATAAAATTGATCCAAGTCAGCACTTTACTAAACCACCTGCACGTTTTGGTGAAGCATCGTTAGTTAAAGAGCTAGAAAAGCGTTCAATTGGTCGTCCTTCAACGTATGCGTCAATTATTTCTACCATTCAAGATCGTGGTTATGTTCGCTTAGATAAAAAACGCTTTTATGCTGAAAAAATGGGTGAAATTGTTACTAACAGTTTATCTGGTAGTTTTGAAAAGTTAATGAGCTACGAGTTTACCTCGAATATGGAACAAGAACTTGATGAAATAGCAGGCGGTAGTGCTGATTGGAAGAGTGTTTTAGACGAATTTTATAAAAACTTTACCAAGCAATTATCTAAAGCTGACCAACCATCCGAAGATGGTGGTATGCAAAACAATGAACCTGTATTAACTGATATTGATTGTCCTACCTGTAATCGTAAGATGGGGATTCGTACGGCTCAAACGGGTGTGTTCTTGGGCTGCTCTGGTTATGCTTTACCACCAAAAGAGCGCTGTACAACAACCATGAACTTAACCGCAGGTGAAGAAGCGGTAAGTATTTTAGCTGAAGATGCTGAAACTGAAGCACTAATGGCAATGCATCGTTGTAATAAATGTGGTACTGCAATGGATAGCTACCTTATTGATGAAACACGTAAATTACATGTTTGTGGTAATAACCCTGTATGTGATGGCATTGAAGTTGAGAAAGGTGAGTTTAAAATTAAGGGTTACGATGGCCCAATTTTAGAATGTGACCGCTGTGAGTCGCCAATGGAATTGAAATCTGGCCGTTTTGGTAAGTATTTCGATTGTACTAATGAGGAATGTAAAAATACTCGTAAGTTACTCGCCAGTGGTGAAGCTGCGCCGCCAAAAGAAGATCCGGTGCAATTGCCTGAACTTGAATGTGAAAAATCCGAAGCCCACTTTGTACTTCGTGATGGCGCAGCAGGTATCTTTTTAGCGGCACATACTTTTCCTCGTTCGAGAGAAACTCGAGCACCTAAGGTAGCTGAGTTACAAAGGTTTAGAGATCGTATATCAGAAAAATTCTATTACTTAGCTGATGCACCAGCAGAAGATAATGAAGGAAACTTATCTGTAGTGCGTTATAGCCGTAAAACGAAAGAGCAGTACGTAATGACTGAGATCGCTACTGAAGACGGAAAACCGAAAGCAACAGGTTGGACTGCGAAATACATTGATGGTAAATGGGTTGAAGATATTCCCAAGAAAAAGGTAGCGAAAAAGAAAGCTGCTAAAAAAACTACCACAAAGAAACCCGCAGCAAAGAAGAAAGCCAAATCATCAACCGAGTAAAGTGATGTTTTGTTGAAAATAAAAAAGATACCTTAGGGTATCTTTTTTATTTTCTCTATTCGGCTAAGCCAATAGCAAGCTTTTAATCTAACCCTTCCAGTTCATCTAATACTTTTCTCGCTTGAGCTAAAGTACAGTCAGTATGAGCCATTAAGGCTGCAATAGTGACATTCTCGATGCGGAGTGCGAAAGCTAAAAGGTTATCATGACTTAAATGTTGATATTCTTTTTTCAGTAACTTAGCAAGCCAGATCCAGCTTTGTTCATTTTCTTGTTCTATAAAGTCAATGATAGCTTGCAGCTGAGAGAAATTGGCTTTTAGCTGCCAATTTCTAGAGCGTCCAATTCGGCTCAACTCACATCCTAAATGTCTGATATGTGCTTTTAAAAGGTATGCCTTCATAGTGCGACGAAGAAAAGAGGGCAAATTAATTGTATTGATTGTTTCCACAAGGTTATAACCTTAAACAGTTAACAATGAACTGTTTTGCAGAAATACTTACCATTTTTTCTTCGGCTGAAATAATAAATCTAATTCATTCTCTTCGCTTTTAGCTTTCTTCGCCGCATCTTTGGCATTGGTGTGCTTTAACGCATCAGTAATTTCTGCTAATTGTTTTGAAATATCAGCTTGCCTCGTTGCAACATAGTCATTCTTAACGGTGCTGCTGGCTAAACTTTGTAATGCTTTCTCAAAATATTGTCGAGCAGAGCCAAGCATCTCTTTATTAAAAGCTTGAGTGCCGCGCTTAACTAAGCTTTCGATATTAATTTTTAATTGCATGGTCGCTAATCGTTGATCTTCTGCAGTAAAACTTTGTGCGTCAAGAGCCCCTTTATTTTGTTCTGATTTCAGTACGACACGTAATTTCTTAATGCATTGCAAAATGCCAACAAGCTGTTGTTCATTATCTGGTAAAGTAAAGTTCTCATCAACTGAAGCTTGGTTCTCAGCAAGATCTTCCGAGGCTTTTAAGCGAGATTGTAATTCTTGAACTCTTTTTTTGATCCCTTTAACTTCAGGCATAAGTTCTTGCATAGCTTTAGCTGCATTTAAGCTACGAAGGTTTAATATTTTAACGATATTTGGGTTATTGGGTAAATTTGATAAGTTGAAAATAAGGTCTTCGCTTTCATCAATAACTGCTTTTTGTTTTGCGACTTTAATGCGCTTTTCTGCTTCTAATTTTTCTTTATGTTGTTGAATGGAACTCACCACAACGACAAATACAATTAACGCAACAATTAAGCCAATAATAATAGCAATCATCTAAGGTTCTCATGAATAAATAAACTACTAGGCAGTCTACAAAAAATGTTTTGTTTAGCATAGGACTAGTTGTGTATTTCACATAAAAATGACATGTAAATGCTGTTTAAAACTCGAGTATAACTAAGTAACGAATAATCTTTAGCGGATTTTGAGGAAGTGGAGAATTTTATTTACAGAAACTAAAAAATATAATGGAATAAATTTCGGTTTAAGTATATTATTTTATTATAAGAACGTTAAAAACCACGCATTTTAATGCTAATGAGTATGTATATGAAATTGCAGCAATTACGCTATATTGTTGAAGTATTAAATAATAACTTAAATGTATCTGCTACAGCAGATAGTTTGTTTACTTCACAACCAGGCATTTCTAAACAAGTAAGAATGCTCGAAGATGAGTTAGGTATTCAAATATTTGGTCGTAGTGGTAAGCACTTAACGCATGTCACTGAAGCAGGTCAAGATGTGATTGATATTGCCACCCAAATACTTTCAAAAGTTGAAGGCATTAAAGCAGTTGCTCGCGAACATACTCAACCAGATGAAGGTAAATTACGAATTGCGACTACGCATACTCAAGCTCGTTATGCTTTACCCGATGTTATTCAAGGATTTATCAAGAGATATAGCAAAGTATCATTACATATGTCTCAAGGCACACCTGCACAAATTAGTGATGCAGCTGCCAAAGGTGATGCTGACTTTGCTATCGCGACTGAGTCGTTACACTTGTATAACGACCTTGTCATGCTTCCTTGTTACCATTGGAATCGCAGCATAATAGTTCGTCCTGACCATCCTTTAGCTAAAAAACAAAACATTACGATAGTGGATATTGCTAAGTATTCATTAGTTACTTATGTTTTTGGTTTTACTGGTCGTTCCGAACTCGATGCTGCTTTTGATGCTGCTGGAGCAAAGCCTAAAATTGCCTTTACTGCTACAGATGCAGATGTAATAAAAACGTATGTACGTTTAGGCGTAGGTGTTGGCGTTATTGCTTCAATGGCGATTGATGATCGAATTGATAGTGATTTAGTTGTGATTGATGCTAGCCACTTATTTAAGGCAAGTACAACTAAAATTGGTTTTAGACGTGGTAGTTTTTTACGCGCTTATATGTATGATTTTATTGAGCGATTTGCCCCACACCTAACTAAAGATATTGTCACTCGTGCTATGTTATTAAAAAATAACCATGAGGTGGATGAGTTTTTAGCGGATATTAAGTTACCAACCCGTTAACTACTTATGAAATGTCGAGCAATAATTGCTTGTTGCTCGACATGAACATGCCTTTATTATTGTTCACTAGCCATGCATTCGGATAAACTTTGCTAGTAACGCCTCTTCGTCTTCTACGTGCTCAAGGTCAGGTTTTACACAATCTATAGGACAGACGCTAACACAGGTTGGCTGCTCATAATGACCGATACATTCAGTGCATTTATCCACATCAATTTCGTAAATTTCAGCGCCAAGGGTAATTGCACCATTAGGGCATTCCGGATCGCACATATCACAATTGATACATGAGTCTAATATTTTTAACGCCATATCAATATTGACCTTTTAACATTCGCGATTACTCAAAAGGTTAACCTTGTTGGTTTTGTGCGAATGGGTGGCGGGTAGTGCCACCTTCGTCCAAATAACGCATAATAATGCCAAAATCTAACGTTAGTTCTGTATCAATGGCAATGGCAACTTTATGGCCTGATCCTTTAGCATCAACAATACTTTCACCTGTTTTACTATTAATCATCTCGGTTAGTGTGAAAGTTTGATTACCGTTAGGTGTCATCAACTCAAGTTGGTCACCCACCAGAAACTTGTTTTTAACGTCAATTTCTATTAGGCCTGTCTCTTCATCTCGCCCTAGCACTTCACCAACAAATTGTTGGGTATCACTTTTTGAATAACCATATTCATAGTTTTGAGTATCACTAGGGCGATGTCGCTTTAAAAACCCTTCGGTATAACCACGATGTGCTAAGTGCTCCAAATCGGTATTGAGATCAGGATTAAAAGCTCTATCTGCAATAGCATCGTTAATAGCCTTACCATATACTTGTGCTGTTCGTGCACAGTAATAAAATGATTTTGTTCGCCCTTCAATTTTTAATGAGTGAACGCCCATTTTAACTAAGCGTTCTACATGTTCAACAGCGCGCAGATCTTTTGAGTTCATGATATAGGTGCCATGCTCATCTTCAAAAGCAGGCATATACTCGCCAGGACGACCTTGTTCTTGCAGTAAAATGACATCATCGATAGGTTTTTGCTCAGGTATAATAATATCTTTCTCAGGCATATATACTTCAACAGGCTCAGGTTTTACCGCAATAATATCTCCTGTTTCTGTTTCTTTAGCTTCATGCGTATCATACTTCCAACGACAAGAGTTAGTACAGGTACCTTGGTTAGGATCTCTTTTATTGATATAGCCTGAGAGTAAGCAGCGTCCAGAGTACGCCATACAAAGAGCGCCATGAACAAATACTTCTAACTCCATTTCTGGACAATGAAAGCGAATATCTTCAATCTCATCAAGAGAAAGCTCTCTTGATAATATTACTCGCTCAACACCTTGTTGCTGCCAAAATTTCACCGTTGCCCAATTGACTGCATTGGCCTGTACAGACAAGTGTATTGCCATATCAGGAAAGTTCTCTCTAACCAACATAATCAGACCAGGATCAGACATAATCAAGGCGTCTGGCTTCATGTTAATAACAGGTGTTATATCTTTAAGAAAGGTTTTAAGTTTTCCGTTGTGTGGAGCTATGTTGTTAACTAGATAGAATTTTTTACCTAGCTGATGCGCTTCATTGATGCCTAGTTGTATGTTCTCTAAACTAAATTCATTGTTTCTGACCCGCAAAGAATAACGAGGTTGACCAGCATAAACTGCATCTGCACCGTAGGCAAAAGCATATCGCATATTTTTTAAACTACCGGCAGGAGAGAGAAGTTCAGGTTTTATCATGGGGTACTCAGGTTTATGATGGAAAGAAAACGCAAGAAAAAATCAGCGGCGAATTATACTCAATATCACAGCCCTCTACTATTTTAAATTAAAACAAGCATGATCTAGATCAATAATTAGCTTTTTTCCATTAGGAAAAGCTAAGAATTTGTTTTGGCTAAAAGAACACTTGATATTGCTATTAGCTTGAAAAACATTAATAAAAAGTAATTACATCAGAGAAAAGTATGCTACTTTTAATAATCATCATAAAAAAGTAAGGTGGATTTATGGCAACTGAAAATGCCCTGTATACGATTTTGATTGAAAAAATTAAACAAGACACGCTTGTACTCCCAACTTTACCGGAAGTGGCTTTAAAAGTTAGAAGTGCTGCTGATGATCCTGATATTAACCTGAATCAAATGAGTGATATAATTTCTCAAGATCCTGCTTTATCTTTAGGTATGCTCAAAGTTGCTAATAATGCTCTTTTGGGTCGAAGCATCAAAGCAGAGACTGTACCACAAGCAGTAACACGCATTGGTTTAACTCAAATCAAAAGTATTGCTACTGCAATGGCTATTGAACAAGTATTCGTTTCAAACAATGATATTGTAACTATGTATATGAACAAAGCATGGGTTAAAACAATTGATATTGCATCGGTTGCGATAAGTTTAATGACAGTTTACTTAAAAGAAAATAAGCATACGCCATTAACACTCGATACTATTACCTTAGCGGCGTTAATTCATAATATTGGTGTTTTACCTATTTTAACAGAAGCTGAAAATCACCCTGATGTTTTTGCTAACCCAACGTTTTTACAACAAGCCATTATTAAACTGTCGGGACGGCTAGGCGGAGCAATAACTCGTAACTGGGGATTTTCTGAAGAATTTACTCTATTGGCTGAGAGTTGGAGTGATTTAACTATTCTACCAACTGAAGCACATTATTTAGACTTTATCAGAGCGGGCGCTATCTATCATAATGTATTTAAAAATGAGTCAACCAAAGAAGCATTGTTAAAAAATTATACTAAGAAAGGTATTTTACCAGACGTTGATTTTATGGATGGTGATGAATTCAAAGAAATGTGTGAAGGTGTCAAGGCTATGTTTATCTAAGTATCACTTAGTTTGTGCACAAAGCCTTACCTTAACATGGCAACACTAAGTTGCCATTTTTAATTAACCTTAAGGTATTGGTTTAATCTTTTTCTAAATGATCAGTTGTCTTCATAGAAAATTCAGCTAACAGTTCGATAATGAAGCGATTTAATTCTCCAGCCATGAGTGCAAAATCGGCATCAAGTTTTGCAACAATGTCATCACTATCAATATCATCATTTTGTTCGTGAATAACATCAAAAAACTTAACTCTTTTGATTGCTAAATCATCACATAATATGAATGATAATGATTCATCCCACTCTAGTGCTACTTTTACTACGTACTTATCGGCATCTAAATGGGATTGAATCTCTTCACTTAATAGATCCTGATTTTTCACACGAACAACGGCACCGTCATCACCTAAAGCATTAAATTCTGCTTCCATGCCTAAAGTAAAATTCCCACCCAAGCTTTTTTCATTTAGCCAGTCTGTCATTGTTTCATCAGCACAAACATCAGGATCAAAGCTGGTTACAGGTAAGGTGCCAAGTACCTTACGCAAAAGAGCCAATAAATCTTCGGCTTTACCACGTGAACTTGAATTGATAACAATAATATTATTTACTGGGCTTATATAAGCATGAGTATCTGTTATACGAGAAAACGCACGAGGCAGTAATTCAAAAGTTATGTCTTCTTTAAATTGTTCTTTTTCTTTTTTTGTAGCACCGCGCCCTTGTTCTTGTTCGAGTAAGTTGACTTTTTCTTCTACCATATCTTTAATAACGGAAGCAGGAAGCATTTTTTCTTCTTTGCGTGCACAAATCAGAAAGTTACCGTTTGCACTGTGAACACTGGTATCACCATGTTTTCCTAACGCATTAATCCAACCAAAATGAGATATTTCTGTAGAGCCTAGTGGAGTAAAAAGGTGTTCTGATAAATGTTTTTCTAAGTCTTGCTCAGACCATTCAAATGGACGTGTAAAAGCAAAAAAGTATAGGTTTTTAAACCACATATGTAAATCCTAGGTTGATATATTCCCGTTTCAGTTCCGCAGGCAAGGGGGGAATTTACAAGGCTTTAGACAAGGATTCATTGCTAAGAACGGTTATCCCTTCTTATAAATGAATAATGCGAAATAAAGCCTTTTAAACCCCACTCAAGGGGAACACAGAGCAACATTACTTCGTTGCGCACCAATTTGTATGGAAGTGCTACGGCTTCATTGGTGCGTCTAGCAGTAAAATTGTACAGTGTTCCTAAGCTTGCATACTGAAGTAGAACGGGTAAAGAATATTTTGGCGATTATCATACCTGAAATCTAATGTGATAACAGCAGCTTTTAGCTGTACCTCATATCAGGTAATGTTATGCGATAACTTAATCCCCCATCGGCTCCTGAGAATGCATCAATAGAGCCATTGAGTGTATCAACAACTAAATTTTTTATAATGTGTGTGCCTAGGCCTGTGCCTCCTTTATCTGCTTGAGTGGTATAAAAAGGATCAAATAATTTATCAAATTGCTCTTCATTAATACCTGCACCATTATCTCGGTAGAGTATCATTAACCTTTGTTTCTCTATGGTTACATCAACATTTATTATGCCTTTGTTAACATCTTGAAAACCATGGATTATAGAGTTAATAATTAAATTAATAATGATTTGGGCAATAGCACCTGGATGTGTATAAATTTCAATATGTGGATCGCAATTTATTTTGACACTATGGTTGGTTTTTTTTAATTTGGGGTGAATTGATTGGATTATTTCATCAAGATATTTTGAAATATTTATTAATCTGACTTTGTCATTGGCTTGATCTACGGCTACTTGCTTGAAGCTAGTAATTAACTCTGCAGCTCTTCGCAAATTATTTGATAATAACTTAACACTATGTTGCGCATTACTTATAAAGCAATCAATAGTTCGTTTTGATAGCTTTTGTGCAGTGATATCTTGTTGAAGTTTAGTAATAATATCGGCTAGATAGCTAGTTGAAGTGATACTAATACCAATGGGCGTATTGATTTCATGGGAAACTTCTGCGCTCAATTGTCCTAAAGAGGCCATCTTTTCTGCTTCTAACAATCTATCTTGTGCTTTACTTAATTCTAATATCGAATTTTTTAACTCTTTGTTAGTTGTCATTAAAGTGCTTTCTGTTTTGCGACGGCGATTATTTTCTTCTTTTAATTCATTTTGCTGCTCTAACATTTCTTTTTGCTGAACTTCCATTCGTAATAACGTGCTACTTAATGTTGAGGTTTTCTTTGCAACCTCTTGTTCAAGCAGCAAGTTTTGTTCGTCTAATTTATCGTTAGCTAAATTCGTTTCTCGTTGGGATAATGACAGCTTATCTTTAAATTCAACCAGCTCATCTATTAAATTATTATAAGCATCTTCAAGGATGTTGAGTTCGTTTTTCTCGTCGTTCATGATATGAAATTTAGAGGCTTCGGGATCATGTAAATCAAGTTGTTTCATTTGATCGGTAAGCTCTTGTAAAGGGTCTGTTAGTAACTTGGTAAAGGCTAATGAAAATAAGAAAACTAAAAAAGTTGTTTTTACAATGGCATTACCTATTAGAAAATAAATTCCTACTTCAATGCGACTAAAAATAACATCATTACTTGATAATAAGGTAACTGTACCGACCGTAGTAGTCCGTCCTGAAAACTCAAATATTAATGGAAAAGAATGACCAAAAAGGCCTTCTGTTAAGGAGCTAATACTTTGATGTTCATTAAAAGAATCCTTCGTCGCTTGTGAAGGCGTTGTTAATATTTCACCAAGTTGTGTAATAACATTATTTGCTTCATCCGTTACCGTTATCCCTTTTATCATAGGAATAGCAATTAAACCTTCTGAAATGTCTACAGCTTGTTGTGTATTAAGCTCCCATACAGCACGGGTCAAACTACCACTAATTGTTTTTTGCAATGTAAGTAGTTCACTGTTTATATGGCTTTTGGTATTAAAGTATTCAGCAATTATCTGAATACCAGTAACACTGATGGTTAAAATAAAATAAACAGAGAGAACTCTTGTTAGTAGCGTACGCGATATGCTAGTTATTTTCATATCAGTTATCTTATTGGGTGTTTAGTAAGTTTTTGTTAATCATAATAAAGAATATAAAAGCATGTTTATTTAATAGAGTAGTTATATTTTAAAAGTTGTTAAAGCTCTATATTTGAACCGAAGCTTGTAAACATGAAATATAGTGAGTTTCATGGATGTGGGAAATGTAGCTCAGGTTCAAAAAATACTGTTCTTGTTAATCTATTTACTCATAGTTTATTTATCTTCAGTATTTGTTCTACAAAAGCGGCTTTAGTTTTAAAAATTATAACTTTACAAAGACTAACAGCTTTTAATCAATTGAAACATTTTTTAAAATAAAAAGATACTATGACAGAAATAGGTACTTTTTATGAATATAAGCTTACGTCTGTAACAAAACTGTAATGTATGTATTGTAGAATTCTTCGCTATTAGTCCTACTACTCAACAATTTTAAATTTAATTATCTAGGAATATTTATGAAACTGGTTAAAAGCTGTATTGCAATGACTCTTTGTTCTTTATTATCAGTGCCGACATTTGCGGCCGATAAAGTAGCTGAGAAGTCACAAGAGCAACAATATGTTATCGATTTTTACGGCAAATTAAATATTTCACTTCAAGCATCAGAAGAGAAAGGTGAGTCTTTTAACGAACTAAAAAGCAATGCTTCTAGAGTGGGTGTAAAAGGTAAATATGAGTTAGATCATGACCTAACGGCTATCTATAAACTTGAATGGCAAGTTAATGTTAATGATGATAGCAAAGATACACTGACTGCGCGTAATCAATGGGTGGGGATAAGAGGTGGATTTGGTGAGCTTACTGTAGGTCGTTCAGATACAACATTAAAAGTGTCACAAGGAAAGTTTGACTTATTTAATGATTATGAAGCTGATTTAAAGCACTTGTTTATCGGTGAAAACCGTGTAGCGGATTCTATTACTTATAAATCACCCGTTTTTAATAATCTTCAACTGCTAACGAGTTATATTATCTCTGATGATATTGAAGCCGATGATCCGTATTCTATTGGGGTATTTTTTGGTGATTTAAACTTGAAAAAAACTGATTTTTTCTTATCTGTCGCACATGATGAAAACATGCCTGTTAAATTTAAACCGGTGGATTCTGGTGAAAGTTCAAGAACTGAAGCATTAGCCAATACCCGTGTAACAGGTATGTATAAGTTTGGTGATTTACGTTTAGGGGCAATGTTTGTCGATACTGAAGTTGTTAACACTGGTAAGTCTGAAACAGGTTTTGCAGCCAATGCCTCTTATAAGGTTGGTAAGGTATTAGCAAAGGTTCAATATCAAGAGTTTTCAGGTGCTGATTCGATAAGTGTTGGTGCAGACTATAAGCTAGGAAAGAACACTAAGGTGTATGCTTGGTTTACGGATAGAGAGGGTAATCAAATAACCTCTAATGATGATGGTATTGATTACATTCTAGCCACCAAAGGGCAATATTTTGCTATTGGCATGGAACAAAAATTTTAAGATAACTTTTTAAATTATATTATGGCCGTTAATTTCCTTGAGATTAGCGGCTTTTTTGTAGGTGTATACTTGCTAAAGCGTTATGCTTGTTTGATAATTTTGTTTTTGTCATAAAACTGTCACTTAACTTCTGCACAATAACTTATCAAGTGTGAATTTTTGTTAATGTTTGTTTTATTAACAGTGGATTGCATCAGTTAGTT
>MAAB01034863.1_pt1 | contig 12398 bp, 10 predicted proteins | sample 1115991 | NCBI WGS metagenome assembly MAAB01 (sample SAMN04961124, study PRJNA320927) | seawater metagenome | isolation source: sample BD02T18 sea water enriched with oil for 18 days | place: USA:Gulf of Mexico | collected 2013-07-27
CTTTCTTTATTCACTGATCGCTCACGTCATGTTATTCGAGCAGGGGATGAGGTCTTTAGATTAGAAGAAGATTTTTTCGTTCTACTTTTACCGCACTGCCCTAACGATGGTGCGATCGTATTAATGGAACGCATTAAACGTAACTTGCAGCAGCAGTCTTGGGAGCCGATTCCTGAACTCAACTTATCCACCAGCGCAGCGACCTGGTCAACAGGTGAAACATCGCAAGAATTGCAGACCCGTTTATTGCAAACCTTAACCAAGCAACAAAAAACAGCACTGCAGATAGGCGCCTTTTCAGAACAATAATTAGGACATGTGACTTATTTTGCTTTTATTTTTAAACGAAGCAAAGCTACCTCACATTTCTAGAAGTGTAGTGAGCTGCGGTGAAGTATGGGGTTTATCGTTGAAGTGCCGTCTACGGGAGGGATCCCGTAATCGAGCTTACATGGAAGTACTTGCAGCGTGCCGCACAAGGATGAACCTCATGCTGAGCGCAAGCAGATCACGGTCAAACAGAAAGCCTTGGACTCTGTGTCTGCCTTGCTGAGATTAAACGTCCGCAACAACCAAGCGCACCAAGCTTTGGCGTGAGCTGGTTGGCATGTCGAGCTTGTCGTAATAATCTTCTGGCGCGGTAACGGCAACCTTAGCAAAACCATCTTCCAAGAACCCCTGCTGCATGGTTTCGCTTGAACTGTAGTGCAGCGGATATTCGCCCTGAGTAAAGAACCCCACTACCTTTTGCGCAACTTTCACATACTTGAATGACGGGTGCTGCTCTAGCTTAGGATATACCTCAGTCACATACCGCGCCTGTGGAAAATCTTTCATCGCCACGGCCATGCGTGCCCATACTTTGCGAATGGTCGGCAAATCAAAATAATTCACCAGCCCTTCGGTAATAATTAACGTCTTCTTAGATTTATCCAATCCCGCCAATAACGTCTCAATAGACTGAGCCCCTGATTCATCAAGAATATTACACGGCTGAGTAATATGACCCGGCTGTCGGCCTAACTGATCTAATAGTTCGGCTTTATGCGCCGACATGCCTGGCAAATCACCTTCCACATAATGCACACGGGGATGAGCCTGTTTTACTAAATATCCACGTGACGACAAACCTGCCGCTAACTCAACAACTTGCTCATAGCCCTCTTCAATCGCCTGCTCAACCAAGTGATCTAACACATAGTGACGCTGCAATAAAAAGGTATCAATGCTCGCACCAATCATTGATTGCATGAAAAAATTCATCGGTTTTAACGCCCAATAAGCGGCACGCCCCATAGGGGTTACAAATTGCTTATGCGATAAACCATTTTTGTACCAAATATAACCGGTGTAATGAGCGCTGATGCTAATGCGTGAAGTATCGGTGGCTGACTCGATGTCGCTGATCTGATCCATTGTTTCTATACCTATAGCCTACGCACTTTGAGTTGTGCATTGGTAATTGTGTTTATTATTATTATTAAACATCGTAATGCAGCGAGTATAGCCTTCTTACAGGCAATAAAAAAGCGCGTCACCTTTCGATGCGCGCCCACTGGGGTGCAGTGTTCATCCTTAACGTTAACTATAGCCGAGTTTTTTAGATTGACAGAACAAACGTTATATTAATTAAGGTTTATCAACTTTATGCTTCAAATCCCCCCTACAACGCCTTGCTGGTTAGCTCAGCAGCTGGCGGCTTATTCATTATTTGAACACCTCTATTTCCTGCCTTATCAAGCAAAATCAAAGATAGCTCACCCTGAACCTCCCCTTCGATATTCACCTTAAAATGACTGGCATACAGGAAGTGTCCTCGCCAGATCTGCCCGCTGCTATCTTCTAGCCAAACTTTACTAACCCCCATACCATCATCGAAAGCCATGCCAACAAGGCTGGTACTATTTTGCCAATTAGCTTTCTCAACAATTGGTTTCACATGATCTGGAAAGCTAAAGAAGTCAGAAGGATTAGTTTTCTCGATGACTTCATAGCGGTTGTTGTAGCCATCACCATCTCGATCTTTATCGCTATTATCGCCTGTGCCGTCTTTATCTAAATCGGCCCACTCCTTGATATTGTCAGGGAATAGATCGACGACATCGTCGACATTATCACCATCACGATCTTTATCTAATACATCAGGAATACCATCGGCATCACTATCCGCAGGTGTTGAACTCGGATCGCTTGGATCAAAAAGAAGGGTTAATTCATAATGATTGCTGATGCGATCCCCATCACGATCTAGATCGGAGTTATCCCCAGTACCATCAGCATCCATGTCAGCCCACTCTGAAACATCCATTGGGAATTTATCGTTGATATTCGCAACATCATCACCGTCGATATCATCATCCAAAACATTTGGTATTGTATCGTCATCCATATCTGGAGGGGTCGATGTCACGTCAAGATGATTAAAACCAAGCTGAATCTCGAACTTATTACTGATGCGATCGCCATCGATATCTAGGTCAGAGTTATCGCCGCGGCCATCTCTGTCCATATCAGCCCATTCCAGTTTATTATCTGGGAAAGCATCTTCTGTGTTTAAAAATTCATCGCCATCACGGTTATCATCCAAGCTATCTGGAATGCGATCACCGTCCTGATCTACCGGAACATCCTTGGCATCGAGGTCGTTAGTGCCCACGAGTTTTTCATATTCATTACTGATGTTATCGCCATCACGATCTAGATCGCCATTATTACCTTGGCCATCGCCATCATAATCTAGCCACTCATTCTTGTTCAGCGGGAAGACATCTAAAGCATTGGCGATAAAGTCGCCATCAATGTCTTCATCAAGCGCATCAGGAATTGCGTCTTTATCTAAGTCAGCAGGAACACTTGCAGCAGAGTCAGGATCAAAACCTAGGCGTAATTCATAGTCGTTATTAATGGTATCGCCATCACGGTCGCCATCGGCATTATCGCCAATGCCGTCTTTATCGAGATCAGCCCAGTCGATTTTATTACGTGGAAAAACATCGGCTGCATTTAAATGACCATCACCGTCTATGTCTTCATCCACAACATCGGCAATGCCATCTTTATCTAGGTCACCCGGAAGACTTTTAGCATCTCGATCGTTACTATGAGCCGCTATTTCATCATCATTAGGGTAACCATCATTATCACGATCGGTATCCGCATTATCTCCGATACCATCGCCGTCTAGATCGCCCCACTCTTTAATATCATCTGGGTAAGCATCGACAGTATTAGCAAAACCGTCACCGTCGCGATCGGTATCAAAAGAGTCTGGCATTGAGTCGCCATCGGTATCTTTAGGATGGCTACTAGCATCAAGAGGATTTGTGCCTAAATGCAATTCAAATACATTAGGAATCCCATCACCATCTGCGTCTTGATCTTGGTGATCTGGGATACCATCTTTGTCAGTATCGGCCCAATCACGCGGGTCATCTGGGTAAAGGTCATCAATATCAGCGACACCATCACCATCACGATCGCTATCATTTTTATCCGGTATACCATCACCGTCTAGATCAACAGGAAAACTTGAAGCATCACGCGCATCGGTGCCTAGTTTTAATTCCCACTCGTTAGTAATACCATCGCCATCCCAGTCTTGATCCGTATTATCACCTTCACCATCTTCATCCAGATCACTCCACTCTGAGGCTAATAAAGGGAAAGCATCTTGGCTATTTTCATAACCATCGTTATCCATATCTGGATCGAGTACATCAGGCCAGCCGTCTCTATCGTAATCATTGGGCGTATTGTTGGCGTCATCAATAGCAAAACCGAGCTGCTGCTCGTATTTGTTACTAATGTTATCGCCGTCGATATCTTTGTCCCGTCGGTCTGGAATACCATCACCATCGGTATCTCTTACAGCCGTAGCATCTCGAGGAAAGTCGTCATTTTTATCTAAGGTACCATCGCCATCTTGATCTGAATCGATCGAGTCAGGAATGCCATCACCATCAATATCATACTGATCAGCCACATCTGGATTAGTGCCTGCCGCATTTTCCATAAAGTTAGAAAGTCCATCGCCATCACGATCAGTATCAACACTATCAGCGATACCATCGTTATCGATATCATCGATGCCTGCTAACGCCAAAGGACTGCCTAGTGCTAATAAAAATGCACTTCCCAATAATATTAAATGTGGTGATTTCATAATTTTTATCTTTGTTAATCAGGTCTTTCTAATTATTATTTTCAATCAAGTTTTTACACTTGATCTACATATCTAGATGAATCGACACTTCATGATTCATCTAGACTTTATGATCAATTAAAATATATCAATTAACCTATAGTTCTTTGCTATCGCAGTTTATGATTCTGTTTTTCTTATCCACAAGAATACCGGAAACTCCAGCCGTTTTATCAGCTCTCACCAATAAGCTTCCGCCCGAACAAAATGCCGTTTTCCCCGATGGTTTTGATGAAGTCTTTACGTCATAACCTGGCTTCAAGGTTAATAACCTAAAGTCTTCTATCATGGCAGAGTCAGCTTTTTGTGAATGACGTAAGTATCCATAATATTCCAGCGAGAGAACTGAAATAATAATACCGGCCGCTAGACCCATAACAATGTGTTTCATTTTATCGCCATCTTCCGATACGCGTTTTTCTACTTTGCTCATACTATTTCCAAAGATAACTGATGTTTAACGTCTAATATTTAGCGAATGCTTTTAAGCGTGAATAATTACTCGCCCCAACGAGGTAATAGGTCATGCTCGATACTCAATTGATTAAGAATTCGGGCAACAACAAAGTCGACCAAATCTTCAATATTTTCTGGCTGGCGATAGAAGCCTGGACTAGCGGGCAAAATCACCGCACCCATCTGGCTTAAGGTCAGCATGTTTTGTAAGTGCAACGTTGAAAACGGTGTTTCTCTAGGCACTAAAATTAATTGACGACGCTCTTTTAAAGCAACATCTGCGGCGCGCTCTATCAGATTATTACTTGCGCCAGTCGCGACAGCCGACAATGTGCCTGTACTGCAAGGACAAATTACCATGGCTCCATTGCGACCGGAACCTGATGCCCAAGGCGACATCCAATCTTCTCGTCCGTAGACCTTCAATTGTTCTTCGTTGGCCTGAAAGTGTTCACGAAGATATTCAGCTTGGCCACGCACTTGACCGGGTATTTTGAACTCAGTTTCTGTTGCCATCACGAGCTGTGCGGCTTTTGAAATAATAACCGATACGCGGCAGCCATTTTTTAATAACACTTCAATCAAGCGCATTGCATATGGTGAGCCTGATGCGCCTGTGATGGCTACACAAACATTCTCATTCGAGCGGCTCATACCAACTCACTTTCTTTTTGTGCCGATGATTTATCACGCAGTTTGCCCAATAACGAACGGTGAATGCCCGAAAAACTACCATTCGACATTATAACGACATCATCGCCACTTTGAATATCTGTTAGCAGTTGTTGCTCTAATGCTTCAACCGTTGTGAAAACCTGCTGATTGTTCATGCTCGCAACGGCATCGGTGAGCGACCAAGATAGACCTTCTGGCTCAAGCCAATAAGTATGGTCTGCATCTTCGATACTGGCAGCTAACTTGGCTTTATGCTCGCCCAATTTCATTGTATTCGATCTAGGCTCGAGTACTGCGATTAAGCGTCCACCACGTTGTTGAACTTTTTGTGCCGCTTTCGCCCCAAATAAAGTCAATTTGATCGCGGTAGGATGATGAGCAAAATCATCGTAAATACGGATGCTTTCTGTTTTTTCTACGCCATCAATTTCGCCTACGAGCTCCATTCGTCGTTTAACGGATTGGAATTCTGCTAAAGCTTCTGCAGCGGTCTTCGGCTCAATACCGACATGCCGCGCAGCAATAATCGCAGCCAAAGCGTTGTACATATTGTGCTCACCGCTGAGTGACCATGTCACTTCACAGGCTAACTGCCCTTGATGGTAAACATTGAACTGGCTAAAGTCGGCCAATAGAGCTTCAGCTGCCCAGCCACTCGCACTTCCGTTTGTCGAGTTAATAAGTACTCGCTCACTCCAGCAGCCTTGAGCGATTACGCGTTGCAATGCTTCATTATTTGCAGGGTAAATTATCTGGCCCGTTGAAGGCACTGTTCGAACAAGATGATGAAACTGGCGTTCGATAGCGGCTAAATCATCAAAGATATCAGCGTGATCAAATTCGAGATTATTCATCACTAGGGTTCTAGGGTGGTAATGAACAAATTTAGAACGCTTATCAAAGAAGGCGGTATCGTATTCGTCGGCTTCTATAATGAAGAAATTGGAATCGGTGAGGCGCGCTGATGTTGAGAAATTTTCCGGTACGCCACCAATAAGGTAGCTAGGGTTCATGCCGCCGTATTCGAGCAACCAAGCCAGCATACTAGAGGTGGTCGTTTTACCGTGAGTACCGGCCACAGCCATTACCCATTTGTCTGCGAGTAAGTACTTACCCATCCAGTCAGGGCCTGACATATATGGCAGACCACGATCAAGTACATACTCAACCGCAGGATTCCCACGACTCATGGCATTGCCGATGATGACGCAATCGGGGGCGGGATCGAGCTGGGCTGCATCAAAACCTGCAATAACCTCAATACCTGCCTGTTCAAGCTGATCGCTCATAGGCGGATAAATGCCTTGATCAGAACCGGTTACTTTATGCCCTTGAGCCTTAGCCAATTGAGCCAAGCTACCCATAAAGGTGCCACAGATGCCTAGAATATGAAGATGCATGCACAACTACCACAAAATTCGTATGGGGCTAGTGTACTTGCTCTTGCCTTACCTAGCTAGTAAGAGAGGGTCAAGGTGAGCCATAGTGGAGCTATCGTCGAACTTCAGTATCGCCTTTGGCCTGCCTTAGATCACTGTTCATTCTTTAGGCATTCAAATTGAGGCTGGTTTCAGGTAAGATGCAGCACTTTTTATATTCGCTAACTCTTTTGCCTAATCACTTCGAGAGCCAGATCTATATGCAATCTTTGCCTTCATTCCTGCAAGCCCGTAATACTCCTAGCGATATTACTGCCATTATTAATGGTCTTATGACTTCTTGTGTAGATATTTCTAACAAGCTACAACAAGGCGCGTTGGCAGGTGTTTTAGGCTGTGCGGGCGAAGAAAACGTTCAGGGTGAGACGCAGAAGAAGTTAGATGTTATTTCTAACGACATCATCAAAGACCAGCTAGCCAGCATGAGCATGGTTAAGGGTATGGCGAGCGAAGAAGAAGATTTCCCTGTTGCCTGTAATGAAGATGGCGAATACCTAGTTTTGTTTGATCCGTTAGATGGTTCTTCTAACATCGACGTAAACGTTACTGTTGGTACGATCTTTTCTGTTTTGAAAACAACAAAAGATGCTGATGCTTCTAAAGCCGATGCTTACTTGCAAGCGGGTACTGAGCAAGTTGCTGCAGGTTATGTTCTTTATGGCCCATCTACATTATTGATGTTTACCACTGGTGAAGGTGTTCATGCTTTCACAATGGATCCTAAAGATGGTCAGTTTTTGCTACTGCGCGAAAACGTTCAGATTCCTGCACAAACTCAAGAATTCGCGATCAACATGTCTAACCAGCGTTTTTGGTTACCAGAAATGCAGAACTACGTAGCGGATTTATTGAAAGGCGAAGAAGGCCCATTAGGTAAGCGCTACAACATGCGCTGGGTTGCTGCAATGGTTGCTGAAGTTCACCGTATCCTGACTCGTGGTGGTATCTTCATGTACCCATACGATAGCCGCGATCCTTCTAAGCCAGGTAAATTGCGCTTGATGTATGAAGGAAATCCAATGAGCATGCTGATCGAGCAAGCTGGCGGTAAAGCGAGTACGGCTTATGCCCCTATTATGGAAGTAACCCCGACTGATATTCACCAGCGTGTTTCTGTGGTGATGGGTTCTACTGATGAAGTTGATGTGGCTCTTTCTTACCACAAGAAGTAAGACCTAAGAAATAGGTTTTAAACCTATCTTCTTTCAATAAAAAAACGGAGCTTATTAGCTCCGTTTTTTATGCCTATTATTTAATATTCTTATCTTTCCTCTGTGATCTCTGCGTCCTCTGTGGTGAAATTCTTTATGCTGTTTTAGGCACTCCTAAAAAGAAAAACATTTCACCACAGAGGACACAGAGCGCTTCGCTACACAGAGGAAAGGCTAGAAGCTAAAAGACTATTGTTTTATTACCGTGCAATAAAACACGATCTTCTACATGACTTCTTACGCCTCGCGCTAATACTCGCTTCTCAACGTCCTTACCCAAACGCACGGTATCTTCAATGGTATCGCGATGGCTAATTCGCATTACGTCTTGATCGATAATCGGTCCTGCATCTAATTCTTCTGTCACATAGTGGCAGGTCGCGCCAATTAACTTTACGCCCCGCTCAGCTGCCTGATGATAAGGCTTGGCACCTGCGAAAGAAGGTAAGAAGCTGTGGTGGATGTTAATTACCTGACCCGCGTATTGCTGGCATATTTCAGCAGGCAGTATCTGCATATAGCGGGCAAGCACAATGCTATCGGCTTTATGCTCAGCAATGATGTTATTAACGCGATCGAAATGTTCTTGCTTATTCGCTTTGTGCTCTTCTGCGTCATCACTACGGATCATCGGCACATGGAAAAAAGGGATGCCATGCCATTCAACCATTGAACGCAGGTCGTCATGATTGGAGATCACACAAGGGATATCACAGAATAATTCTTTGCTATGCACGCGGTGTAATAAATCACTTAAACAATGACTTTCTTTACTCACCATTAAAATAATTCTTTTCGCTTTCGCACTGTCGTTAATTTGCCAATCCATTTCAAATTCTTCTGCAATAGGAGCAAATTTTTCTTTGAACTCTGCTAGGCCAAAAGGTAATGAACTGGCTTTAATACAGTGACGCATAAAAAACCAACCACTGCCGCCTTGCTCAATAGAGGCATCAGCATAATGATTGGCTTCAACAATCCAACCACCTTGAGAGGAGACAAACTCCCCGACTTTAGCAACGATTCCTACACGATCTGGGCAGGATATGGTTAATCTATACACTTGTTCCATTTTTTACTCGCTACGCTTTGAATTCTGTATTTTTACAAGGCTATGCTGCCATGATAAACCATTAAACTTGCACTAGAATATAGATAGTGGTCTTATGAAGAAAGCAGTGATTTAGATAATTAATAGGGATGGGAGACTCACGTTGGCACTGATCGTTGTAGAGATGGGAAGACGAGTTGTTACGCCGCTCAATAACCGCCGCGGTACAATTAAAACTCAAGCCACTAAAAGTTCTACTGCCATTGATCAATACCACCAGTTTGCTTCTGATTACGCGATTACCCAAACGCCAAGTATTTCACCCGATCGCGCAGATGATTCCTATCGTTTTCTGAAGCGTAAAGCACAACAAAATCCCAGCAGGGTTTCGCTACTCGCTGAAATAATGTCTGATCAGGTAATTACTCTCACTTCTGATGCGAGCGTGAATGATGCTTGGCAGCTTTTCCAACATCATGGTTTTCACCACATACCTATTATTGATGAAGACAATACTGTTTTGGCTATGCTTTCCGATCGCGATATTTTACAAGGACCAAGCAATCAGAAAAACATTAACCTTGAAAATATTATGCAATTTTCCAGCAAGCGTGTGTTCTGCTTTTCAGCAGATACTGACATTCGCCAAGCAACTCGTATACTTTATGAATACGATCTGGGTGCATTACCCATAATATCCGATAACCATCAACTTTTAGGCATCGTCAGCCGTACCGATATAATGAAGGTGGTCAGTCATTATGGCCCCCTAGAACTTTGGGCATAAGTCGCTGTCTATTCTGACAAGGAATCAATATGTATACAATCAACGCTCATATAAACCCAAAATACAATTTACGCGTTTTATCGAAACGTGAAGTCTCTCAAATTTGTGATGTAAATAGTCATACCTACGAGCTGTTTCGGCGCTGTGCTTTTGCTGTATTAAATTGCGGCAGCAATTCCGATGACTATTTGTCATCGATAGAACAATTCAAAGATTTTAAAATTCACGTTAATCAAGAAGATCGTGGTATCACCCTTGACCTTAGTGGCGCTCCCTCTCATGCGTTCGTTGATGGTGAAATGATTATTGGTATTCGAGAACATTTATTTTCAGTTTTACGAGATATTTTATATACCGAAGATTCTGTGATCCAAAGCCAGCGCTTTGACTTGCATAATAGTGAAGACATTACTAATGCAGCATTTCATATTTTACGAAATGCCAATATTCTGAAACCTGATTATTTACCAAAGTTAGTGGTTTGCTGGGGTGGCCATTCGATTCCCCGCCATGAATATGAATACACCAAGAAGGTCGGTTATGAATTGGGTTTACGTGGCTTAGATGTCGGCACGGGTTGTGGTCCAGGTGCAATGAAAGGCCCAATGAAAGGGGCAACGATTGGCCATGCGAAACAACATATTAAAACAGGCCGCTATATTGGCATTACCGAGCCGGGTATTATTGCAGCCGAAGCACCTAACCCAATCGTTAATGAATTGGTTATCTTACCCGACATTGAAAAACGCCTCGAAAGTTTTATTCGTTTATCTCACGGTATTATTGTTTTCCCTGGAGGCCCAGGCACTCTAGAAGAAATTCTTTATTTATTAGGAATTTTATTACATCCTGACAATATCGAAATCCCTTTTCCCGTTATTCTGACGGGCCCTTCAGACAGTGTAAAATATTTCGAACAAGTAAATAATTTTATTGGTTTAACTCTTGGAAAAAAAGCTCAGAAGAAATACGATATCGTCATTGATGATTCAGTTAGGGTTGCTAAAAAAATGAAGTCTGGTTTGGCAGATGTTTTAGACTATCGAAAGCTAACCAATGATGCTTTCTTTTATAATTGGGGGATTACAATTGCAAAAAGCTTTCAACAGCCTTTTGAACCCACCCATGACAACATGGCCGCGTTAGAAATATCAAAATCTTTGCCTATTCACGAACTTGCGGCCAACCTACGCCGAGCGTTCTCTGGCATTGTTGCAGGTAACGTGAAAGAGGAAGGGGTTATGGCCGTTAAAAAATACGGTGCTTTTCAAATCAATGGTGATTCAGAAATAATGCATGCAATGGATCAATTGTTAGAAAAAATGGCTGCGCAGGGGCGAATGAAAATTAATGGTAACTATATTCCTTGTTATGAAATTGTTAAATAAGCTCTAATGGTTTACCAAGCAGTTAAACTAGATAGGCAGTTTATTATTCTGGCTGCCTATTTTCGGCAAATTCATTCGAGTTAAACACATTCCAATGATTGCTGCTGAGGCAATAAGAACTTGCCATTCAATAACATCGAATTGAAAGGTATAGCGTAACAATGCCAACAGACCAAAATAACTCACAACCGATAACTGTAACCACTGCCCTATTTCAAAAGGAAGCCAGCTCACTTTTATATAATTAATTCTTACTTTTTTAGCCAACCATAAGCTAAAACTCGCAAATATAAGTACCACTAGACCGACAATTAAAAATGAAGCCCATACCCAATATTCTGGCCAATTAACGACCTGCGCAGACTTTGCCGGGCCAGACCATAATGCATCCCAACTTACCGCTAAAATCAAAGCGAAATTTATCATTAAGCTGGGGGCGGATTTATCGTTCATAGCCAGCAGTTCTTCTTTCACGAAATAGGCAATAAATAGAAATGCGAGTATTCCTACTAGGGGTGTAATAAGCGGTTGTACGCTAATACTAAAATACGCAACCAAATATCCCGCCATGGGGAATAACGTATGAGTTAGCGTAACGCCTAACAACCACAGACTTATCGTTCTTATGCCGTTCATACTCGAGGCACGCACAAACGTTGCTAGCGCAACATCAATACCAATGCCGAGACCCATTAATAGGCAAGCTAAAAGTATATCAATCATTGCGAGGCCCAGTTAAGGCGAATATCCCAAGAGTAGCGATGCTGTTCTTTTAGCGGCATGGTTTCTTTTACGTGCTTTAATACATTCTTAGCCGGTGTCAAAATGGCATCACGGCCGAAAATATAACTTTGCTCCGCGACAATTAATTTATACGCTTTATTTAATGCGATGGCTCTCTCTTTAGAAGGTGTGATTAAAGGATAAATAGAGTTCAGATCTTCAACTGCTTTTTCATTAACTTGGCCATCGGCGTGAAACCAGCGCTTTAACATTTCACTGTTTTGCCTGAATTCGTCACCACCACCTACACGTTGAAAATATGTCAGGTACTCACCTAACTGCCCTTCCTGCTGCTTCTCATTAGAAGAAGTATTTATATTAGGAACATCTGTGATTTTTGTTAAATCGATGTACCCCCACCCCCTATTACCTTCGACTTTACGAGAAAAGGAAAAAACTTGGTCGAT
>MAAB01034864.1_pt1 | contig 12394 bp, 13 predicted proteins | sample 1115991 | NCBI WGS metagenome assembly MAAB01 (sample SAMN04961124, study PRJNA320927) | seawater metagenome | isolation source: sample BD02T18 sea water enriched with oil for 18 days | place: USA:Gulf of Mexico | collected 2013-07-27
CGAATTATCTAAATATATTGTTAAAGAACATTACTTAGGCTTTCACCTTAAGCGGGCTGCGAATTATAATGATTAAAACCACTAAGTCAACAGCTTTTAAAACTTTCTTTCTTGGCCAACTTAAGTTGCCATGAAAGATGAGGCGCATTATATATTGCTTAATGACGATGTCAACCTCTTTTTCCCTTTGTTTTCAAAGCCTTGCGAGCTTCTCTTCAAAGGAGGGCGTATTCTAAACAAACGTTTTAAATAGTCAACCCTTTATTCTCATTTGTTTTTCTAGTTGCTCTTTCGATTAACTGTCTCAACAAGTGAGCGGCGAATTATAGGGATTCTACAACCGCCGTCAACCCTTTCCTTTAGCTTTCTTTCATTTCAAACAAATGATGTTTCTTTTTGCCCAATTTCACCAAGAAGAAGCGGCCATACAAGGCTTTATCAGCTGCAAAGCTTTCGGCCGTAGTCATATTATCAGCTGCGCCTTTAGCTTCGCCGTTAATTAATACTGCATTACGACCCAGAGCATCCTTAACTTCACGACCTGCTTTTACCATTCCGCACTCAGTGAAGAGTGACGTTAGAGGTGTTTCAGCGATATCTGCTAATATCAGATCGCTCGATGGCAGCCCATCTAACTTAATTTGCTCTAGTTCTTTTTCGGAAAGCATCGCCAAATCACCTGAAAATAACGCTTCTGTTATTCTTCTAGCGGACTGCAATGCTTCTTCACCATGTATTAAGCGAGTAACTTCTTCAGCTAAAATACCTTGGCCTGTTTTGCGCCCCTGAATTTCAGCATCGTGCTTCTCTATCTCTTCAATGCGCCCTATAGACATAAAGGTAAAGTAACGCATGAACTTATAGGCATCTTCATCTGCTGTATTCATCCAGAATTGATAGAAAGCATACGGAGATGTTTTAGTTGGATCTAACCAGATAGTTCCCGTTTCAGTTTTACCAAACTTAGTACCATCAGACTTAGTGACTAAAGGTAGTGTTAAACCGAATGTTTTCTTGCCATACATGCGGCGTGCTAAATCAACCCCCCCTACTATATTGCCCCACTGATCAGAGCCACCAATTTGGATGGTGCAGTTTTCACGCTCAGCCAGTTCAGCAAAGTCATAAGACTGTAGTAACATATAGGTGAACTCGGTAAACGAGATACCTGCACCTTCCCGATCAATACGCTGTTTAACAGATTCTTTTTGTATCATGTTATTAATTGAAAAGTGTTTACCCACATCTCGCAGGAAGTCGAGCACGTTTAACTCACCCACCCAATCTAGGTTGTTAACAACCGAGGCACTTTTTTCACCGGCATCAAAATCAATAAAGCGGCTCACTTGTGATTTGAGCTTATCAACCCAATTGGCAACGATATCTGGCGTATTTAGTTTGCGCTCTTGTGCCTTGAAACTTGGGTCGCCAATCAGCCCTGTTGCACCACCTACTAATGCCACTGGTTTATGCCCAGCATCCTGAAAACGCTTTAATGCTAATAAAGGAACAAGACTACCAATGTGTAAGCTATCTGCTGTCGGATCAAAACCACAATAGAGTGTGCGACAGCCACTTTCTAAATGTTCAATGAATTCTGCGTCTGCCGTGGTCTGGCTAATAAGGCCTCGAGCCTTTAAATCTTCGATTAATGCTGCCGTCATGACGTTCTCTTGTCAGTCTAAAGTAAGAAAATAAGCGGTCGTCACAATACCGAACCCGCTAATAAAAGCAATAGAGATGCAGCGAATGGCACCCAATAAGCCGATATTGTTGTACACTGTGCCCTTATAAAGAAAAGATTCATTTGTAGGAACAATAATAATTATGGCAGTTCTTGGCCAGTGGCAGTATTTCCCCAAGACCCACATTGCAGCAATAAGTTTGATCGTATTCATCGTTATTTACGCAGCAGGGGAACATTCAAATTCAAAACAGAAGCGTGAGATACAAACGTTAGTTGTTAGTAGCGAAGAAGCGGCTGAAACCGTTCAGCTCGAAGTTGTCGAGCGCTGGCAGCAAACTGAATTAAAACCCGGTGATAATTTGTCGCGTGTATTTACCAACTTTTCATTAAGCGCGGCAGATGCATTGGCGATTGCTCATAGTGCCCCTAAAGGTGCTTTGAATTTACAACCAGGGCAAATTATAAAATGGCAACGTACTGACGATAACCATGTTACACGCATGCGTATTGAGACATCACCTTTAATTGCTCATAATTTCATTAGAACCATTAAAGGCAAGTACGACTATAAACTAGATGAAAGGGTTGCTGATAGACGTCCTAAATTTGCACAAGCGATCATTCAGTCTTCTTTATTTTTAGATGGTGCTAAGCAAGGTATTCCACAATCTACGCTAATTGAATTAGGCGGGCTCTTTGGCTGGGACATCGATTTTGCCTTGGATATTCGCCAAGGGGATGAATTCAGTCTTATCTATGAAGAATTATTTTTAGATGGTGAACGTATTGGCTTCGGCAATATATTAATTGCTAACTTCGTTAACCGTGGACGTGAATTAACTGCGATTCGCTATAAAGGTAGCAAAGGAGAAGCTCAGTATTATGACCCTTCTGGCCACAGCATGCGAAAGGAGTTCTTACGAAATCCTATTGATTTTGCTCGTATAAGCTCACGCTTTAATTTACGACGCAAACACCCTGTACTGAATAAATTCCGAGCCCATAGAGGGACGGATTACGCAGCAAGAACAGGTACACCGATTAAATCAACGGGTGATGGAAAAGTAATTTTCGCTGGCCGCAAAGGAGGTTTTGGCAACTGTGTTATTGTTCAACACGGCAGTCGTTATCAAACCTTGTACGCGCATCTAAGTAAATTTAATCGCAAGGCGCGAAAAGGTCGCCGAGTGAAACAAGGGCAGGTTATTGGCTATGTTGGCAGTACGGGTCTTGCCACTGGGCCTCATTTACACTTTGAGTTTAGAGTCGATGGTGTTCATAGAGATTCGTTACGAATTAAATTACCTAAGTCTCGATCAATCGACAAGAATGAGAAAAAATCTTATAAAGCCGAAGCCCAGCGTATGATTGAATGGTTAAAGAGCCAGCAAGGAACGCAATTGGCGAATGATGATTCTTTAGAGCTATCCAAAGGCCCAAGATAGTAAGTCGATACAATTTATAGTTCACTAATAAATAATAAGGAGCGGCCGTGCTTTACTTAGGTCTCATGTCTGGCACGAGCTTAGATGGTATCGATGCTGCATTAGTAGAAATCGACCAACAAGGTCTTCCTCATTTATTAGCAAGTCACTATCAGCCTTATGATAAAACACTGCAAACGAGTTTATTCAAACTCAGTCAAGCCGCTGAGGTTAGACTCGAACATCTCTCGATGCTCGATCAAAAGCTGGGACAATTATACGCGACCTGCTGTTTAGGTTTGCTCGATAAATACGGCTATAAAACTAGCGACATTCATGCAATTGGCTGCCACGGCCAAACAATCCGCCATAAACCAAGGCCTGATGCGTTCAGTATGCAAATTGGTGATGCAAATATAGTCGCTGAACTAACCGGTATTACCACCATTGCAGATTTTCGCCGTCGTGATATTGCTGCCGGCGGAGAAGGAGCCCCTTTAGTTCCTGCCTTTCATCAACATATCTTTCTTGATTACCATAACCCCCGTCAGATTCTAAATTTAGGCGGCATCGCAAACATTACTGTTCTCTCACAAGACCCAGAGAATACCTTTGGTTTTGATCTTGGTCCTGCTAATGCGCTATCCAATGAATGGGTTGAAAAGCATTGGCAATTGAATTTTGATAAGGGTGGCTTACTTGCTCGCTCTGGAAACATTCAACCTGATTTATTAAAAAAATGGTTGGCCATGGATTATTTTAATCGATCTCCGCCAAAGAGCACCGGTCGAGAGCTATTTAACCTCTCCCAGTTTGAACAATTAACACCTGAAATGAACGGTCTAAAAAAAGAAGACGTATTGGCCAGCCTGATTGAATTAACGGCGATTTCGGTCAGTCGTGGGGTAGAAATGTGGGGCTATACTGATGGAGAATTATTTCTTTGTGGAGGTGGGGCTCATAATACCTATCTAGTTGAACGTATTCAGCATCATTTGCTAAATATCCGCATCGGTCGTACCGATGACCTAGGCATTCCTGTCGATATGGTAGAAGCTTGCGCATTTGCTTGGCTGGCTTATCGAACAATGAATGGCTTAGCAGGTAACTTGCCCAATACAACAGGCGCGAAGGGCCCAAGAGTTCTGGGCGCCATTTTTCCTGCCTAACCGTTACTTGCTAAACTCTATTTAGAAGTAGGCGTAACCGACTTTCTCTAAGCGATTACGCTCAGCAATTCCAAAAGGTACCGCCTCAACAAAAGGTGGCAGCTGGTTTTCCATAATGCCATTGGCTCCCATCCAGCGCTTACAGACTTTCACATCAATAACATTAAACGCATCCAGCCTTGCGGCTAGATCAACGAGAGCCTTATTACTGCGATAATTACTGCGTAGAAAAGCTTTGATTTCTTCACCGTGTAATACCACTGCGATAGGCTCATCAACGTTATATTGGCTTTCACCATTCGCAATTTTTTCTGCTTGCTCTAATAACTGCCTCAATTCAGCCAAGGTATGCAAAGCTACATCTGCTTGTAGCTTCTGAGGAGCAAGAATACCCTCTTCAACAACAGCATCGGCAGCGGATATAGAAGCAATTTCCTGTGTTTGAACGGCTGGCTGAATCGCAGCATCCTGCGCCAACACAGAGTTCGCTAATAATAAACTAGGTAATAATAAGACGATAAAAGTCAGTCTTTTAAACATATAGCGCTCCTTAGCTTAGCTAGCGAGTTAGATTAAATTGCGAAAGAAGATCCACAACCACAGGTTGAGCTAGCACCAGGGTTACTAACGACAAAACGCGAACCTTCAAGACCTTCTTGATAATCAACGTTGGAACCCACTAAATATTGATAACTCAACGAATCCACCAGCACGCGAGCGCCATCTTTGAAAATGATACTATCATCTTCATTACGCTCGTCATCAAAGGTAAAGCCATACTGAAAACCAGAGCAACCGCCACCCGTAACAAAGACGCGCAAACATAACTCATCATCAGCTTCTTCAACTAATAATGCTCTAATTTTCTCTTCTGCCGCGGCTGTTAAACCAATCGGCTCGGCTGATACTACTGCGTTCATTTTATATCTCACAAAGGCTAACTCGACCATTATCGAATTAACCAACCAATTTAGTCAACTATATCGCCCGTTTGGTCGTTCTTATTTTCAGCAGCCACCGATGATTTAGTCGCTTTCTTTAATTCATCCTTGCTCTGATGAATCAATTTACCGTTCACTTCGGCACCTAAAACCATTTCCATCATGTGATAATAGACATCACCTTGAATTCGAGCTTTTTTAGCAAGCTCTATGTATTCACTCGCGTATATATCGCCTACTACAGCACCGTTTACAACAACATTAGGCGCATTAATTTGGCCTTCTACACGGCCGCTATCTGAAATGCGTACAACAGCACCACTACCGGCTTCAGCAATAAGGTTACCCTTAATGATACCTTCAACCTGTAGGCCTCCCTTAAACTTCACATCACCTACAATCTCTGTTTTAGGTGAAATAAGCGTGTCGCAATGGCTGGCGGCAGTTTTATCTTTACTACTAAACATTATTCATCCTTATTAGACCATTCTATGGTCTCTTCTACGCGCTGGGCTTTACTTCCTGAAGACTGTAAAACCACCTGCACTTGTTCAACTTTAAAGTTTACCGGTATAGAAACGTTACCTGCAACTTCTTGAAAATAGCGGAAGCTAAATCTCACTCCCAACTCATTGACCTTATCGTCCAATTCACGCAATGGAATAATTTTACGCTCACCGTCTTCAGTACCCACAAAGTTAATGGCTGCTAACCCTTTAATGTAACTGGTATTGTCAGCAACCTGAGTCATCATAATACTGTAACGATAAACCCTGCCTTGCTCTAACGACTGGATATTGATCTTGCTAATCCGTAGTCCTTTATCTTGACCGCTAGGGGCCATTATTCCCTTATAAAAAGTAACTTCTTCTTCTAGGGTCGCAATTTGAAGCTTAAGTGCTTTAACGGTTTGTCGAATGCCTTCAGCCGCTTGGCGATCAACTTCACCGCCTTTTTCTAAAACACCTACGCGCTGACGAAATCCTCGAATTTCTTGATCAGCTGCAATTATTTGTTCTTGTAGTTGATCACGCTCTCCACCCAGAGTGCGTAATTCCTTCAAACTGGCATATTGGCCGCCAAAGAAGCAGCCCGCGGCCACCAGCGCGATGAAAATCAAAAAATAAATGACTCTAATAAAATGCTGCCACGGATTATAAGTCACTAACTTTAAGCGTTCTTGTTTGCTGCCAACTACAACGGCCATTCAGCTATCCTTTTTTAACTTTTTCTTACGGTAGAAGCGCGACTACCTGCAAACCTGTTTGCTCAGGTAAACCGAATACAATATTCATATTCTGTACTGCTTGTCCTGACGCGCCTTTCACCAAATTATCAATCACTGACAGTATCACGATCAAACCTGTATCCGTATGCTGATGAATAGCGATACGACACATATTACTGCCTTTCACCGAACGTGTTTCAGGATGACTACCTGCTGGCATCACATCTACAAACGGCTCATTGGCATAACGCTGTTCAAATAACTTCTGTAAGCCATCAATGCCCAATGCCTCTACTTCAGCTGTTTTACTCGGTGCATAGATCGTCGAATGAATACCACGAATCATCGGTGTTAAGTGAGGCACAAAGGTCAAACTCACTTTACTTCCTGCAGCCCGAGTCAAGCCTTGGCGAATTTCTGGTAAATGACGGTGACCCGATACAGCATAGGCCATCATCGACTCTCCTGCTTCTCAAAACAGAGCGCCAATTTTAGCCTGACGACCCGCACCGCTTACACCTGATTTACAGTCAGCAATGATTCCTGAGGTTTCGATCAACCCTTGCTCTAAAAGAGGCAGCAAAGCCAATTGAACTGACGTAGGGTAACAACCTGGTACAGCAATCAATCGAGCCTGCTTAATTTGCTCACGGTTAACTTCAGGTAAACCGTATACCGCTTCTGGCAATAATGACTTTGCACCATGGGCCTGGTTATACCAGTGCTCCCATTCATCAGCATCTTGCAAACGGAAATCAGCACTCAGGTCGATAACCTTAATGCCTTGATCCAATACTTGCTGCGCCAATGCATGCGCAACACCATGAGGCGTAGCAAAGAAAACGACATCACAAGGTGCTAGATTTTCTGCACTTGGCTCAGAAAAACATAAATCGACATGGCCGCGAAGATTTGGAAACATCTGCGCCACAGGGATACCCTTCTCACTACGAGAAGTAATTACGGTTAATTCAACTTCTGGATGCTGGCTTAGCAACCTTAATAATTCAACGCCGGTATAACCCGTGCCGCCTACAATGCCTACTTTAATCACTTGCGCGCCTCTAATCTAAGATACAGGACAGTTAAAGATGCTTATAATAAGCCTTATCAAAAGAATTGTTAGTTCGGAACGCTAAAAATTTCGTATAATTTGCAACAGTCGACACAATTATAAAAATTATGGATAGCGACAGGTAGTAATGAAGGTACCCGCATGAAGGTAAAAGAAAGCCAAATATCCCTCGCCTTACTTGCGACCTTTGTCGGTTTGATTAGTGCAGGCCTCGTTACTTTATTTCGCCTCGCGTATGAACTTCCGCTAGAGCACTGGTTGCCCAATGGCAGTCACGAGGGCTTTGAATCATTATCCACCGAAGCACGCATCATTCTGCTATTAAGCTCCACCGCATTATTAATACTCATATTCAGCCGCTTACAGCCCCAGCAGAGAAAAATTGGCGTCGGTCATGTATTACAACGAATTGAGCAACACCAAGGGTATTTACCTAAAACAAACCTCATTGCGCAATTCTTTGGTGCCATCATTGCGTTAATCGGTGGGCATAGTGTCGGACGAGAAGGTCCTGCGGTTCATCTTGGTGCCGGCAGTGCGAGTCAATTTGGCCAACTACTAAAGACCCCTCATCATCGCTTAAGAATTCTTGCCGCTTGCGGTGTTGCCAGTGCTATATCAGCGTCCTTTAACACTCCCATGGCAGGGGTAATCTTTGCTATGGAGGTGGTATTGCTGGAATACAGCATTAAAGGCTTTATCCCCATTATCCTTGCATCAGTAACCGGAGCTATTTTAAGCCGTGCTGTCTTTGGCAATGAAACCGCCTTTATAGTCCCCTCGTTGGAAATGGGTTCACTATTAGAAATCCCCTACATTTTATTATTAGCGCTTATCTGCGGAGTACTAGGTAGCCTATTTATTGTTTTAGTAAAATATATGCAGCGCTGGAATACTCGGCCACTTTGGCAAACTTGGGGCTTGCTCGGAATTTGTGCAGCGATCACCAGTGTGTATTTACCCGAGGTGATGGGAATTGGCTACGATAGCGTCAACAGCTGGCTACAAGGAGAAGTCGTCTTTGGCTTAGCGCTCGCCTTACTGTTTGCCAAGATGCTGCTTTCTGGCTGGGCTTCTGCGATGGGTTTTCCCGGTGGCTTAATCGGTCCCAGTTTATTTATGGGCGCAGCCATTGGTGTACTAATGGGCCAGCTATCTTCCTATTTCATGCCCGATTACCCAATTAACATCGGTTTTTACGCCATGCTCGGCATGGGCGCCATGATGGCTTCGGTTCTACGTGCGCCCTTAGCAGCACTCATGGCTTTATTAGAACTCACCGCAAATCCAAATATTATTCTGCCGGGCATGATGGCTATCGTAATCGCAAGTTTAACGGTGAGTGAGGTTTTTCATCTGCCTTCTATTTTCCGTGTTCAAACCAACCTTGCGGTTAATCACGACCCTGTTCGACAATTATTACGTAATACTTGGGTTGGCCAGGTAATGATCCAAAATTTCAATACCTGCCCACGCTTAATTAACCTCGACAGTGCTCAGCTAATACTGAGTGATCAGCCGGCCTGGATATTTCTTGAAAGTGAGCAGCAATTATTATTATCGACAGATTTAGCGCGTTTTATTCAAAGTCACATTGATAGTGAGAATTTTGATAAGTTTAATCCGGCTGACCCAGATCATCTTGAAATAGATTGTTTATTACTGCCTGGTGATCGGAAAATGGTAAAATCGATTTCCTTAATGGCCAATTTGCAAAATGCTTTAGACCTAATGCAACAGCATCACATAGAATGGTTAGTTGTTCATCGTGATGAGCAGTTTAATCAGGTGGTCGGTATCGTTAGCCGCGACATGATCGAACTACATTATCGCTATCAACCACAGGTGCCAGCACCGTTGAGCTAATACCTTTAAAGTTGCACCGTTAACATAGATTTTTCAAACAGTGCTTTTAATAAACAGAATCAAGAGAGAAGAACATGCTCTGGCTAAAAGCCTTTCACATCATAGCGGTCGTCACCTGGTTTGCGGCTTTGTTTTATTTACCGCGTTTATTCGTTTATCACGCAATGGCTGAAGACCAGGTGAGTAAAGATCGCTTTAAAATTATGGAGCGTAAACTTTACCGCGGTATTATGACGCCCTCGATGGTTGTTGTGATCGCACTGGGAGTTTGGATGATTACGCTGAACTCGGGATATTATTTAAGCCAAGGCTGGATGCACGCTAAACTGACCTTGGTTGCCTTTTTAGTGGGCTACCATGTTATGTGTGGCTCATTACTGAAAAAGTTTGCTCAGGATATTAACGATAAAGGTCATGTGTTTTATCGTTGGTTTAACGAAGTACCGGTTTTATTTTTAATCGCCATTATTATTTTAGTAGTGGTTCGACCTTTTTAATTAGCAATTAAGTAAACTACCCATTTATTAGAATCTGAAAAAGTAAGAGTACGTATTTTTGAGTGTTTCTGTAGCGAGTGTGTGAGGCAGGAGCCGAGCCCAAGCCTACAGGGACCGTATTCACGGCGTCTCGTGGAAGAAATACTCAATCATACGTACGGCTTAAACAGGTTAATTTAACCAAATTAAAATATCATTTTAACGAGTCATCTATGTCTTACTCTATCGACAAATCACAAAACCTTTTTGAACGTGCACAAGAATTTATTCCGGGTGGCGTTAACTCCCCAGTACGTGCTTTTAAGGGCGTTGGTGGCACACCTATTTTCTTCGAACGCGGTGAAGGTTCTTGTGTCTTTGATGCCGACGGTAATCGCTATATCGATTACGTAGGTTCTTGGGGCCCAATGATTATGGGTCATGCTCGTGGTGATGTGATCGAAGCTGTTAAAGCACAATTAGACCAAGGTTTGAGTTTTGGTGCCCCGACTGAGATTGAAATAGAAATGGCTCAAACTGTATGTGGCATTATGCCGGGTATGGATATGGTCCGTATGGTGAACTCGGGGACTGAAGCAACCATGAGTGCTATTCGTTTAGCCCGCGGTTTTAACGGTCGCGATAAGCTAGTGAAATTCGAAGGTTGTTACCACGGCCACGCCGATTCGTTATTAGTAAAAGCTGGCTCTGGCGCACTGACACTGGGTGTTCCTTCTTCTCCAGGTGTTCCTGCTGGCGTAGCCGACGATACCATCACGTTAAATTACAACGATATCGAAGATGTAAAAGCGTACTTCGCTGAAAAAGGTGATCAAGTCGCCTGTATTATCGTTGAGCCAGTTGCGGGCAATATGAATTGCATCCCGCCAACAAAAGAGTTTTTACAATGCTTGCGTGAAGTGTGTGATCAACACGGCGCCGTGTTAATTTTTGACGAAGTAATGTCAGGTTTCCGCGTATCGTTAACGGGGGCTCAAGGTTATTACGGCGTACAGCCAGATCTAACAACGTTAGGTAAAGTGATCGGCGGTGGTCTTCCGGTGGGGGCGTTTGGGGGCAAGCGTGAAATCATGGAATACCTAGCGCCAATCGGGCCTGTTTATCAGGCTGGCACTCTTTCCGGTAATCCTCTTGCCATGGCGGCGGGTTTAGCGATGATGAAGTCGGTTCAACAAGAAGGTTTGTATGAGCAGCTATCTTCTCGTGTCACTCAGCTTTGTACTGGCTTACAAGCCTCTGCCGATAAGCAGGGTATTCCTTTCACTACGAATAGTGCGGGCTCTATGTTTGGTTTTTTCTTCACAGAAGAAAAGCAAGTAACCAACTTTGCACAAGTATGTGAATGTGACCAAGAAGCTTTCAAAGCTTTCTTCCATGGCATGTTAGAGCAAGGTGTTTACCTAGCGCCTTCTGCTTTTGAAGCTGGCTTTATGTCTGTAGCTCATAGCGAAACCGATATCAACGATACCATTGCTGCAGCCGATGTCGTTTTTGCACACATGTCCTCAGCAAAATTGGCTGCTAAATAAGATGCCTTTAATGCTAACGATTACAGGGCAGCTACTTATGCTGCTCGCTTCTTTGTGGATGCTTAGAACTTGGAAATTAAAGGATGATGCTCCTGGTTGGTATTCTGCTGCATTTTGCAGCGGTTTATTAATTTTCTCATTCGCCGCCTCCAGCATGTTAACCCATGTTATTGAACTGACGCCGATGTTTTGGTTTGAGCAGCTCGCATTCTATGCCGCGTTCCCACTATTAAGCTTTGTATTGCTGGCATTGGCTTTTAAAGTAGATTGGCCAAAAGAATCTTGGGGAAGAATATTACTGGGGGTATGTGGCATTTATTGGGTCTGTCAGCAGACGCAGAACTTGAGCTATTTACTCGTCGCCAGTGCTCTGATCAGTAGTTTGGCTATCGCCAAATTATTATTAAGCAAAGCGGCAGGTATTTGTGTGAAACAAGCTAACTTAGCACTATCGCTTTCTGCGCTCGCGACTTTAGTCATCATTCTTCACAGTCTCACAGGTAATCCTGTTGCTGCAGAATTAGCGGCTAAGTGGCCGCTAGAGTTGGCCTTAGGAATGTTATTATGTGCTATCAACCGAGCCTTCTTTCTTAACCTTAAGGCTAGAGCCCCTGCTTAGCATCTACTTTCTTTTGCAGCGTTTTAATACGACGCTGCAAAATTTCATGACTCGCATTAGATCCCCGCAAAAATAACCTCGCTCGTTGCAATAATTGCTGCGCTTGCTGCAATTCCCCTAGCTGATAATTCAACCAAGCTTGACGATAAAAAATCGCCGAGTTACGAGGCTGTATCTGGCGAGCGCGATCAAGATAAGATAAGGCCTGCTGATTCTTATCTTGTTGACGCGCATCTTCTGCTTGAGTTAATAAAACCTGTACCGCAGGGTGATGCTTGCCTTCATCCAATCGTAAGAGGTCATCTTGCTGTGAATATTCACTCGTCTCATTACTTTCGACTTCGTAGCTTTGTTGGTTT
>MAAB01007714.1_pt1 | contig 12391 bp, 10 predicted proteins | sample 1115991 | NCBI WGS metagenome assembly MAAB01 (sample SAMN04961124, study PRJNA320927) | seawater metagenome | isolation source: sample BD02T18 sea water enriched with oil for 18 days | place: USA:Gulf of Mexico | collected 2013-07-27
TTAATTGATAACTAATGGAAGTAGATTTTTTGTCATTTTTAACCGCATTACCCAGAAGGAAATATTGTGCTTGTTCTTTGTTTTTAGTTGATGAAGGTATTAGTTTGCTGATTTCAAAATTCAACATATCATTCTGATTGAGCCACGAACCATTTTCTTGAAATATAGGGCAGGTATAAACATTTTCTTGCTCAATACCATCTACAAGCAACAATGCAGCTAGTTGAGGCTCTGTTATTGTAGATGAAGCTAAATGTTTGACCAAATCACTCATGATCAACAATGATTGACTTTTTTCCGATAAATCAGTCATCCATTTCGGTATTTGTTTTGCTTTTTGTTTCTGAGGTTTTATCGATAACATAGTCGCTAACAAGTAATCTTCGATATGCGATGACAACTTAGGGATTAATTCATTCGCCGAGGTAAATTTTGCTAGATCGGTTTTTTGTTGCTTAAAAAAGACTATTAGATTATCTAATATCAGCTTTTCAGCTTTTATTTTAGTCAGATATAAGTTGAAAGATTTTTCGGTATCTATTTGAGCTTCGGCGCGATACCCCTGCTTCGTTTTCATTACAAAAACTTCAGCACCTAACAAGGTTATATTGGTTGATGTTTTAACACTATCTGCTAATTCTTGCGTCGCTTTATTATCTTTGAACTGACTAAAGACTAATGTTTCACCCGAGACCTTAACTTGAATCGATTCAGCTAGGCGCCTAAGGGACTCTGCTCTTGCATCGATTTCATTGTCTGCTACCGCGTGGGCACTCAATTGCGCTGAAAATGCTTGTGGTGAGATAATACTTGCAAACAAACAAGAAAACATTAATACCTTAAACTTCAAAATAAACTCCCTTTACTAATAATAGGTCCTATAAAACAGTAGACCTTAAACTCTGTATTTGACAGATAACAAAGGTGTAAAATACCTACAAAACACTTTTTTTTGACGTTACGTTAACATCAATAACAGCTCATTAATCATACAGGCAAAAATAGCTTAAAGTTAATTCCACATACCATTCATAAATGACTTTTATTCAGTTGCCATCAAAGGTGTTTTATTCGTTATAAATTCATCTTATAAAGTGACCAAACGTTTATTGCCCTTAGCTTTACAACGATTATTGAGCTCGACTATTATTTTTCCTTTTTGTACAACGCTATGCTTGACCACATTACCTTGAGCACAAGCTTTATCATCATTAAATATTTTCATGGGCATATTTTTCCAAAACTCAAATCCAGAGTTAAAATCAGCTATTATTTCATTACCATCGACGGAGAGACTTTCGGTACTGAGCAGTGGAAATCGCTCATGTAATTTCACATAGAGTTGCGTATTAATTGACTCCTCACTTACCTGATTTTTATTGTTAGTTTCAAGGTAGGCATCAAATGAAATGAGTACACTGCCGTTGTCTGCATCAATTATGCGAGCATAAACTTCCTCACTTGAACCCGCAGCTGATTTTCTAATGATCATTTCACCAACAAACATGCTCTGTGTTTTAATTAATTGTGCTGCTTGCCATGCGCATTTGTCAGTAACCATTAATTCACAAATTTTTAATGAGTCGAGTTGATCCGACAAAGTGGCTCTTTCGACTAATTGAAAACGCTTTCTAGCGCGAACTTCTTCATCCATTTCTTGGTAGATTTTGAGTGAACTATCACAGCTTAAACCTGTATTTTGATCACACGAAAACGGAAACAAAGCCATGAGAAGGCGCTCGTTTTTGTTTAAATGATGAGGGACGGTACGAGTAATTTGAATGGTTTTACTAACAATTTTTCCTGATGCATCTTGTACCGTTAGTTTTACATTGTTGTGGCCCTCTTCTAGGCTATGCTCGTGGCTTATATGAAGTCGAGTGCTATTAGTGGTAATTTTTTCGTCATTAATTGAATAAGATATTATATTGTTTGAGCTTTCTATCCAGCCAGAAAGTATCCAAGTGCTTTCTTGTGTATTAATTACATCAGCCGATTGTAAGTCAATGGCAAGAGGCTTGGTAAAGGTAACCGCCCGGCTTATATTCAGGTCATTTCCTGCAATATCTAGAACGGAAATATTGAAAAAATCGGATTGTGCAACAAAGGAAAACTCGACATCATTTTTCCCTGATGCCTGTACATCCCCCTCTCCTACATTAATCCATTTAATACCTGACTGATGGTCTGAAATAATACCTTCAACGATTATTTCACCAAATTCATTTTCTTCAATACTGCTTATGGATATTTTAGGTTGGAGCACATCAACACGATTTTCTATAATTTTAGTCGTTTTATGCCCAAAAATATCTTGAGCTTCAATCGTTATTTCTGGCTTATTGCTGGTTATGGTTTTGTTAATGGTAATTGACGATTTTGCCCGTTGTATGCTTACTGGCGTATTATCAATTAGAGTAACGTCTTGCCAAATAAATAAATTTCCGTCAATCCAGATTTTATCAACAAAGGTATCATCTGTAATGGTCAATTCAAGCGTTCGCCCTTTTTGATTTGACCAAGTAGCCTTTGAGTTTAACGCTATATTAGGTGCTGACTTCTCGATATCTATTATTGTTTTCAGTTTAATACGTGTTTTATTAAGGTAATGTTCAGCCTTAGTTGAAGGAAACTGTTCAAGTGAAATTTTTAAGTGCTCTTGCGCTTTTTTGTATTTTCCTTGATTGTATAAAACAATCCCTATTTCCCGATGCGGGAAGTAGTTTGTAAGAAAATGCATGCCAAGCGTGTAAACTCTTCGTTTATCTTGACCACGTTTACTGATAGCAGTAGCTAAATCCTTATAGGCTTCTGGCCACATTAAACAGTCAGCATAAGACAAGCCTCGCTCATAGTAATCAAACCAATCGCCAAGAAAGGTTCCCCGAGTTTTTCCACAGCATTGTACGCTTCCTTTGGTACATGATGGAGTACTTACACTCGTGTTTTTATTACCATTAGACTGACAGCTAACTAGTGATAAAAAGATGATTGTGCTAAGTACTAATTTTATAATGCCTTTCATCTAACATTCCCTATTTGTCTTACTAATATGAGGCTTTTGCTATTATTATTTGGGCGATAACAGCTGTCTTTTTTGATAATAATTCAATTAACGTTTTCTTGTTTTTATGCCTAGCAAATACAGTAGTTACTTTATGTGTTTCATTCATCATAGGATTGATCCAAGCGATAAGTACTTCACTTTGAAAAAAACGCTGATGTTTAATAATTTCTCGTTGCTGAACAACTAACTGATTTTCCATCACGTGCCACTCAAGGCTATTTTTAGTACTACTACTGACAAGGCCATTTTTACATTGTTTAAGTACGCCTGACTCACAAAGAATTGTTTCATTAAAGGTACGTTGTTGGTTAGCAACATCAATAACTTTAATACTGAGTTGTTCAGATAACGCTTTTAAAGATTGACTGTTAAATTCGACACAAGCAGGAGTACAAGGCGAACCATAAAAGCCTATTCCTTTTATTGGCAGTTCAGTTGGCTCTGTCTCATGTTTGTAGTCATAAGAATGTCTTTTACCTCGTACATCGGTAAAACTAAACTTGCAGGTTTGTTCTGACTTACAAAAATTATTCAGTAGTCTTTTGGGTAAAACAAATTGAAAGCCTACTTTTGTTTCTTCTGTTTTAGCGTTTATTGCTATTTTTTCAGAAACGAATAAATGCAAAGGCATCGATTGATCAGTGATGGTTATTTTTCTAAGCGGTGCAGAAGTAAAAATTTTAACTTGTGAGTCACTAATATCAACTTTGATTGATTCTATATATTTACGGCCATAATTTTGTATATACGCATAAGAGAGTTCAAAATAAGACTTTGCAGTAGGAAGTTTCCAAAAGTTTTCTGTTAGTGCTGTAATATCATTTTGCTTTTTATTATCGATAACGATCAATGCAGGAGTAACACGGGTTATATAAACGAACTCAAATACTGAAGCATCAAATGTCAGCTTTTCACCAGTTTCAACATTAGCAAAAACATCCACACTTAAAAATGCAAAAAGCAAAGTAGACATGAGTGCCAACTTTGCTTTGGTTTTGCAAACCAACATTTTAATATTAGTCATTTAAAAGCGATAAAAAACAGAACCAATAACGATATTTTCTTCAATATCTTGTGAGTAACCTAGCTTAGGCATTACAGATTTACCCAAATCATTACCAAACCGATATTGATAAGCAATATCGAAAACAAAGTTTTCAAAAGCAATACCTGTACCCACTGAAAACCCGTAGGTATCTTCAGAGCTTTCTGCAGCCGCGGGGTCTATGAACGCTCCTGCGCGAATAGGTATAATATATTGTGCGCCAAAGTCTTGGCTAATTATGCGATATTCGCCACCTATTCGAATTTGTACCGTATCGTCAATTTCACTGCCTTCTATAGGTTGATTACTCAGTGGCGAGCGCTTAACTCCGTTGGCGTCAGTTAATACAAAATCACTCCACGAGGTTTGGTAAACATCTACTGAGGCGGTAAAATTATCAGAAAATTGATAAGCGAGACCTAGCCCTAAAGATTGAGGCATTTTAAGTTTTTGTTCTGATGTGTCTGTAGCTTCGCTGATAATATTAAAATCAGGGTCTGTTGGAAAAATATTCTCTGACTTAATTACTCTTGTTTGTGAAATATCCGCTGTAAAACCTGATTTATAAACAAACCCTAATGTCAGCTTAGTTTCGTCTTCTTGAAAGATTTGCCAAAGTGCCCCAAGATTAAAATTAGTGCCTTCAAATTCGTTAGCAAAGTTTGTTTGATTCATATTATTATAAGGTTCGGCACCAGCAAGGCCAACCTCTTGAGTTCTATTAGATAGTGTCCAATCATCATTCAAACCACCATCACTCCATAGATTAAGTGTCACACCAATAGATAATTCGTCTGTCAATTGTACCGCATAAGCTAAACCTAATGCGGCTAAGGATCCCCTTTGTTGATATTGAATAGCTTCTTTCGATTGACTGGTAAAAGTAGTGTCGTCTAAGTCACGTTGCAAACTCCATTTGCGCGATAAATCGTAAAGACGTTGGTAGTTAACAGAGAAGACCATGTTTTTCCCACATGCATCGGCACCACATGGGACACTAAAGGCGAGATAGTTAATGTCATTACTATTGATAGTTTGTTCGCCTGACAATTGTGGGTCTGTAGAGAAGGTGTTGTCTTCAGTTAAACTGGTATAAGAATAGGCAACCGCCAATTCTGTAGTTCTTAATTGGGTTAGTGCTCCAGGGTTCCACGATGCCGCTGTGGCATCATCGGCCATTGCAATAAAACTCCCCCCTAAACCTAGCGCTCTAGCACCAGATCCTACAGGGTTAAAGCTGGAGGGTATTTCAATTCGCTCTGATCCAAAAGAATTTATAGATAATAATATAGAAGCAGATAACAAGCTTACTTTGAACGATAATTTCATTTTAATTCCTTTATTTTAATTATATTTCTCAGCTTAATAAACTGCGTTTAACCGTTATTTTTCATTAATACCTACATTAGTTTTAGTACATTCTGAAAGTAATGTAGGTTTTATTTTGTCATTGATTTATCAAACAACAATTATTTAGACAAGTTGTGTTAAACCCTAGCAAAAAATGTTCGAATTTCAAGCGCATGCTTGTACATAACAGTTATTTACATGTGTGAAGTCAGTTTAAGGTAAAAAAACCTGATGTGTTCAACCTTTCTATGGTTTCATATTCAATAACGAGGACAGTACCAAGCGATGCAATATAAATAATGTTTAATAGTTTCAATAAAAATATTGTTATTGATATGTTCTATCGCCAATACTAGTAGTGTTTAGCCTGATTTAGACTTTTATTGTTCATTGAACTCTAACTCCATTAATGAAGTAATTAATCCATATAGCTTGCAAGTATCGTCAAAGTAAAAAGGCTAGTTGAGCTAAGGAGCCGTCACAATTAAATATATTTTGCTATAATAGCGGAGGATTAATCGTTCGTTAGAGAACTCTTGCTTATAATAATTATTCAACAGCGTCAGTCGTAAATAAGCTTAATATATTTTTTGAAAGGAAGAATCATGTTAGAAAATATGAGAACGGGTGATTTAGTTTTATTTTCTGGTTCATGTAATGTTGGTAAATTAATTAAATTAGTCCAGCGTAATATATGGTCTCATGTTGGCATGATTGTCATAGATAGAAATTACGATTTTCCTTGTCTTTATGAGTCAACCCATTCAGATAAAATTGTTGATTTAGATACAAAAAAAATTACCCAAGGCGTACAAATGGTATCTTTCGAGGATAAAGTGAAATTTTATCCTGGCAGCATAGGATATCGTCGGTTAACTAACATTGCTGATCATGAACTTAATCACGACTCCTTTGCACAATTAAAAAACTCACTTCAAGGTAAAGCATTTGAAAACAGTATTTGGCAAATAATAAAATCTAAATATGATGGCCCCCTCGGTGCTAACAGAGAAGACCTTACTTCACTTTTTTGTAGCGAACTTATTGCCGCCTCGTACCAAGCTTTGGGTCTATTACCTGCAAGTGAAATAAGAACCTCTAATGAATACACCCCATCTGACTTTTCATGTCAGAGTTTTACCTTGTGTAAAAATGCTCAATTATCTGAAATAACGATCATAAAAGACTTCGTGAAGAAGTAACTGACTATCATGGTATGTTAATTATCTATAAATTTTAATTAATCGCTCGACTCGCTAATATGTTTCTTGGTAAAACGTCCTATTCTATTAGGTCAGCTTGAAAACAAGGCTCTTCGAGATACTCACTTACTACACAGGCAAGATTAACGGTTTTATCATAGATGATCACTATTGTTAATGTTTAAAAACTTACCGTGTTCGATACCTGAGTACATTTCAATATCGCGCTCTATTGCCCTATTCCTATTAAAAACAACCATATTTCCCTTACCTTTATGAGTCATATAAATTGCGACTTTAATTGAAATAGCCATAGGCACTTCTCATCGTTAGAGTTATTTATTATAACACTGAACAGTGCCACCGTTCGGGCTAATGTTAAGAACTTGAATAGGGAAAGTTAACTGCTATATTACTAAAGGGCATTTAAATTTATTAAAGGATCTTAAAATTTGTACCAGGTTAATTACTCATTAAAAGTTATTCTTTTTTCGGGCTGTAAAAGTATGAAACAAATAATTCATACAAAAATCCTTGGGTGGCTTGTATCTAAATCACAAGACGCCAATAAAATATTATCTGGATATAGCGATAACTTAGAAATTGGCCACTCGGTTGAGTTTATCAATGCAATTGAAACAGTAAATGTTACGTTAAGCCGTATTATATTGAGTTACAAGCGACATGTTTTAATATGTACCCCCTCAGATAATGCATATCAATATGCCGCAATTAGTTAACGAATAGATATTTCTCATGAAGATTTATTACTCAGTTCTTCTTATAACGTTGAGTATTACCTTTAGTGTCTTTGCTAATGAAGAAGTACCTTGCTGGCTGAATAATCCCGTAACAAACACCCAAGTTGGTTTTATTGGAACTGCTAATGCAATCAGCATTGCAAAAAATGGCTCTTTGATAGCAAGTAGAAAAAGATCTTTATTGAAGTTAATTACGTATTATCAATACGATTTTGAAATTGCTGATGTAAAAGACTTTACTGATGATGTTATTAAATTAAATGATAGCGCACATATTTATTTTGCCCCTTCTTATATTGATTCTCAAGTGATGTATAGCTATTCCTATATGATAAAGGATGACGAATTAACGGCTAAAAATATACAAAACAATGTCAAGAAACAATGCAATATCAGTATTTGCAATTTTGAGGAATGTGAACCATCTTGGTTATGTGAAAAGAGTAACAACAGCATTAATAGTGTCAGCCAAATAACATCAAACCCGGCACATCAGTTACAAAAAACGCATGATAATGCACAAGAACTTATGCAATATTTAAACAAATCTCATATTGATGAAACAAGCTATAAAGTGAAATCAACAGGTGATAATCAGAACTGGCAAGCTTCCAATCGTCGTTCGAATGTTGACTCTCTCGGTAATAATAAGCCGCTTCTTAATACGCATAAGTGCAGTGCGGATAATTATTTGTTTACACGATATAGCTTTATCAGCGAGAAGGTACACACCACTAAGCCTTTTTCTGTATGGCTAAAGGAGTCCAATTTAGGCGAACGTAATGGTGTCGTCGGTATATTCAATGGGATTATGGCAGATGGACGTTTTAGTAGTGCAATCAAATATGCGATTAAAGATGGACTTATTGAATTAGCTAAAACCAAAGAAATTAATATTAGTAATGAATTTAAAGTTACTTTTAAAAAGGGCTGGTATTCATTATCAAAAACAACAGAAATAACATCGTCGACTGTTAGCGCAAAACTTATGGATCTAAAAGTTACGTATAAAAATAGTAAATTGGTTATATATGCATGGTTATTAGAAAATCAAACAAAAGGGAATACATTATGAAAACACAAAAAATTATTTTAACAGCTTTATTTGCTACCGTAATATCAGCATGTAATTCAACAGAAAAAGCAAAAACGCCTACTCCTTCTAGTAATCTCCCATCTTGGGTACTTAACCCTGTAGTTGAAGACGGTATCGCGGCCACAGATTGTGTTAAATATTCTGGACATATGTCAATAGATAAAAAAATGGCTACGGCAAACAGCCGTTTAGCGCTTGCTCAGCAGATAGATGTCAGAGTAGAAGGGTTAGAGAAGACTTATTCTAATAGAGTGGATGCTAATGATGATACGACAGCAGGTAATAGTTTTTCATCGGTTTCTAAACAGTTAACCAAGCAAAAATTAAATGGCTCGCGTGTTATAAAGTCTGATATTGTGAAAATATTAGGTAAAGAGCACTTTTGTGTATTAACAACGTTAAGCCCTGCAGCTACAACAGAGTTATTTGAAGCTATTATCAAACAGAGCCAACGTACGATTAACCCAAAAGATGAAAAATTTTTATATCAAGAGTTTAAAGCCCAAAAAGCAGAGAAAAATTTAGACAAAGCCATTGAAAAATTAACTCAAGGTTGATTCTAAACAGAGAAAAGGAGTCCGATGCAGGCTCCTTTTTTGTATTCAAATAACTCAGTAAAGGACAACAAATATGGAACCTTCGACGCAAGAGAAGCTGGAGAATGAGATAGAAGAACTCGAGCATGAAATTGGAGTAACCTCTGCGTGGAAAAAAGTTCAAAATACAATATGGATGATAGCAGCTTTAATGATATCAGCAGGACAATGGAGTGATACTAAAGAAATATTCACTAGCTCTTATGAAGCTATTATTGAAAACTTCACTCATAGTTTGCAATATGAAATGTTAGAAAAAATACACATAGGCAATAGCATTGATTATGTAAAATCAATTGTTGGTGAGCCAAATGTAATTAAGCGTTCTAAAATTGATTCTAACGTTCTATTTCAATATTATGATAAAGGTAAGTTTAACATTACTTTGATCTCAGCAGATAGCCGTTTAGTAGGTTATAGCGTATTTACACAAAAAGAAGACTTCCTTCCTAAAGTTCCTTTCTCTGAAGATTTAGCCTCTTTAAATATAACTGATGCCCATAAAACTCAAGGAGTTTACAGTTATGATATTGGTAATCTTATTTATTACATAGAATCTCAAGATCTGGGTAAACAGCAAATGTTTTTAACATTGATTAGGGGATATGTTGAATATGGCGCGATCCCCTCAGTTAAAGATATTAACCCAGAGTTTAAAAAGTCATTAGTGCCGCTTATTGAAAAGTTAGATCAAAAAGTGATTTTTTCTGACAATGAAGAAGAAATTTCAACCGTATTAAGTGATGTTCGAAAAGCAATTTACCCCAATTATTATGCGATAACAGAACTAGAGCCGGCCATTATTGCCGAAGCATTACTAACACGTTATGAGTATAAAACATTTACAAAAAGCTAATATAAAGGATTATTTATGAAATCGTTATTAATTCCAATCACGGTGCTTATATTACTTAATAGTAATGTGATTTTTTCTCAAGAAATATCTGTTGATGACGATCCTTTTGCTGAATTAGATAAAGAAATAAAGTCACTGAATAACGAAGGAAGTGATTCAGAGATTAAAGAATTTCAACTGTGGAAATCTGAGTACCTTCTTGAATATCAAAACTTTAGAAAAGAACATTTTAAACGTGTTGATGATGTTAGAGATAATTTGATTAGCTTGTGGGGCGAGTCAGAGACTTCATCGCCTTCGAAATATGTTGAATATAGTAAAGATAAAAAAACTAAAACCACCTTAGACTTTGAAAAAAATGAATTAACCATAAGTGTCTTACATGATGAAGATACAGAAGTTAGCCAAGAATTTGTCATCGATAGTTTAAATAACATGGCTGACTCTTCATTGAGTAACGCCTCTTTATCTCAAATAGTGGGTCAACCCCTAACTAAAACTTCTGCTGAGTCGTTAGTTAAAAAGGCCAAAATAGAACATAAACAAACAGCATTAATCAAAAATAAAAAAGCATTAATCGCCAAAGAAATTATGTTAATTGAGGAGCAATCACAAGCACAACTATCCCAAGTAGAAAAAATGTATGACCTAGTAAACGTAGACACCCCAGAGACTGAAAAAGTAGCAAAAGAAACAAAAAGTAATATTCAAAAGGAAAAAGTACAGATAGAAAAAGAAAAACAAATAAGAATTGCAAGTTTACAAGTACAAACAGCTAAGTTGAATAAAAGTGCAAAGCGGGATGTATTAAAAAGTAAAAAAATCACGACTTATACTATGCCATTAGGTAATAAAAAAGATTTAACAAAAGCTAAACCTTACATTGGTAATGTTAAGGTACAAAGTGACCGCTGGGAGCTTTCACCGAGTTTATTACTCGCTATTATGCATACAGAAAGTTACTTTAATCCAAGAGCACAATCTCATGTGCCTGCTTTTGGATTAATGCAAATAGTCCCCCGCTCTGCAGGGATCGATGTAAATAGGTTTCTCTATAAAAAAGACACACCTATGACTGAATCATACTTATTTCAATCGGATAAAAATATTGAGACAGGAGTAGCTTACATGCATATATTAAACTCTCGATACCTTCGAAAAATCACTAACCCCGAAAGTCGGATGTATTGCATGATTGCAGCATATAACACAGGCAGTGGCAATGTAGCCAAAACATTCAATAATGATGGTTCTCGTAATATTAGTAAAGCAGCCAAGATAATTAACTCATTGTCTCCTAAAGAGGTTTATGATCATTTAATTGCCAACTTACCATACGATGAAACTAAAAATTATCTTAAAAGAGTCACTAAACGCAAGAAGATTTATATGGCAATTGATTCAATTTAATCACTTTATAATATAATTTATTTTTACAGAGGTTTTTATGGATAAGGACAGATTAGAATACTTTATAGGACAGCTTAAATCATTCGATAGAGTAGTAATTCAAGCACATGACTTTCCTGATCATGATGCTGTTTCGGCGGCTTATGGCTTATCTATCATTTTCCAGTTTTTTGGGATGAATACATTGATAGTCTATAATGGAGATATTGACCGTATATCATTGTCAAATATGATTAAATTTGTAAACATTCCAATATTTCATTGTAATCAAGCAGGCTTGAAATCTGACGATAAAGTCATCACTGTCGATGGTTGTATTGGTGAAAAAAATGTTACCGATATACTCGGTCAAGAAATAGCAGTTATTGATCACCATGATGTTATTGCTCCAAGTGACCTATGGTTCTGTGATATTCGTCCAGCATACGGTGCTACAGCGACAATTATCTACGAGTACTTCCAATTATTAAATATTGAAATACCAAGTAGTGTAGCTTCTGCTTTATTGGTTGGTTTAAATATTGATACAGCTAATTTAACTAGGGGTTTCTGTAATGCCGATTTAACGGCTTTTTTAGCTTTTAACGAAATTGCGGACCTAGAGTTAGTAAATAGAATTTGCAGAAATTCTTTAATAGAAAGTGAACTAATTAGTTTTCAACACCTTTTTGATGACATTAAAAGCGGTGCTGGTATTGCAACAGTGTTATTGGCTAAACCTTGTGCGAAAAATTTGTTAGGTGTACTTGCTGATTTCCTTTTAAGCGTAAACGAATATGACGTGGTAGTTGTTGCGATGAATTATAAGAAAGGTATTCAATTGTCGCTTCGTTCTGAATGCCCTCACGTAGATGTGGGGAAGTTATTAAGAAATAGTCTGAATAATGACAAAATGGGGTTTGGTGGTGGTCATAGTCACATGGCCGGAGGCTTTATTTTGCCTGATAAAACACATCATTTCGTTAATTCTAAAGATGCTCATTTTAAACCCTTTATAGATGCTATTTC
>MAAB01032419.1_pt1 | contig 12372 bp, 14 predicted proteins | sample 1115991 | NCBI WGS metagenome assembly MAAB01 (sample SAMN04961124, study PRJNA320927) | seawater metagenome | isolation source: sample BD02T18 sea water enriched with oil for 18 days | place: USA:Gulf of Mexico | collected 2013-07-27
CCAGTTCCCGTATCTGCTCGCTGGCATTTTTCAACAGCTTCTGATGGACTTCTTCTTTGTGGGAGGCGGGGTATCTCAAGGTGACTTCCTATGGCGCTCAAACCGAGCCTTGTTTAGTTTGTATAAGATTATACTCATAATTCTAAGCAAGTGCACAGATTACATACACCCGCTTGTATTGGCACACAAAATTGGCCACCACTAGAATAGCCAAAAAAAGCAGGATTTTTCCCATCCCCTGGGAAAGTGTCCTAGTCATGGTGGCCAAGGATGAAAGTATGCATCACCTCCCAGACACCGATTCCAACAAATGGGCCACACAGATGAACGGTGACTACCCTCTGGGTGACGCTAATATCGGTAATGATGACCGTATTTGGACTGTAATTACAGATGGTGCCCGCTGGGCCAAGAACCAATGCATGTGGAAATTTGTTGACGGCTAGTTACTGAAAGACATTTTCGCTGGATTTGGCCTTTCCCCTTTGGTTAGACAAATTATGCCCAACGGTGGCTGCCTGCCCTTCCTTTTCTCGTTCACCCTGGGTTTGTTCTCTGATAACTTTAGATAAGTTAAGGCGCCATTCTCTAATTCACCATCACACACTAAATTAGTCCTGTATCCGTATGGTGAAAACTGTCATTGTGAAAGAGGCGTCTGAGCTTGATGGCAAAATGTTTACGCACATTGAATCACCAGATTAAACGGTAAGGCTGAAGTTTCAGGAAAAATAATTACAGTTGTAAACTGGAACGATACTTGGCCGGGCTCACTCCGGTCCATTGTTTAAAAGCCCGGGCAAAAGAGGCCGGCTCTACAAATCCCAATTGCACAGCTATATCGGCAACTGGCAAGTTTTCATGCATCAGTTTGTCTATGGCCAGGTCACGGCGAATGGCGTCCTTAATTTCTTTGTAATTTGTATTTTCAGCTTTAAGTTTGCGCCGCAGAGTTTGCGGGGCCATATTGAACCCTGTAGTACTTAGCTTAAAATCAGGAAACCCCTCTCCGCGCCGATAGTATTCCAGAAATATACCCTTCAATTTATTTGTAAAACACTTATCAATACTCGGCATCGTCATCGTCATCAAATCAGTCGGTGCATTTTTTAAGAACGCCTTTAATTCTGCGTATTCTCGCACCAATGCCAGGGAAAGGTATTTACGGTTAATTTACCCTATAATAACTATGAGAGGATTAGCCGCCCGTAGCATTCATAAATCGCAATACCTGGGGTTCCATATCAAAATCGAAATAGTGTTTTTCTGGCTTATCGCTTTTTACTGAGGTTTTAATTAGATCACTCAATGTTTTATCGCTGACTTTATTTGACCTGATTACTTCCCTAAGGTCCACGCTATTTTCATTACCTAAACAGAGTAATAACCGACCTTCAGCGGTTAACCTAACCCGATTGCAGGTCTCACAAAAATTATGAGAATGTGGCGAAATAAATCCTAGATCTGTTTTGGAATCAGCAATATGGATATATCGCGAAGGCCCGCCTGTTTGGTAATTTGATTCCGCTATACCGTAAGATTTTTTAATAATGCCCAGTATTTCATCTGATGAAATATAGCACTCACCACGATTGTGACTACTTATCATGCCTAAAGGCATTTCTTCGATAAAGGAAATATCTAGCTCATTGTTTACTGCAAAATCTACAAGGTTTGTGATCTCATCGTCATTATAACCTTTTAAAATCACTGCATTCAGCTTTACATGAGTAAATCCAACTTTTTTGGCTTCTTGTATGCCATCAAGTACCTTGCGTAGCCCATCTACCCTAGCCATTTTCTCAAACCGGTCTTTCTGTAATGTATCCAAGCTAACATTGATTCGGCTTACGCCAGCTTCTTTTAGCGGGCCTGCCATTTCAGCAAGATTATAGCCATTGGTTGTCACCAGTAACTCATCCAACCCGTTCAGGCGACCAAGTTCATTAAATAACCACATTATATTTTCACGAATTAGAGGTTCCCCCCCCGTAATTCTTATTTTTCGCGTGCCCATATTTATAAATGATTTAGCAACGGTAAGAATCTCCTCCAAGGTTAGAATATTCTTGCGTGGCATGAACGTCATTTTCTCGGGCATGCAATAGACACATCGAAAGTTGCAGCGATCTGTCACAGAAATTCGCAGGTAATCAATTCGTCTATTAAACTTATCTATCAATTCAGGCTGTTTTGATTTCATATTGCTTTCCACCAATTGTAGAACAGAGCTTACCTAGTTTGCTACCGGTCCTAAATGTTTCAGATTAACAACACACGTTAGCAAGAGTTAGTACCAGAAAATTTCAGGTCGAATAATTCTAATTCATTTGGAGCGATTTCAGTCTGATTTTGACCCAAACTGCTCTTCATCTGGGACACACTCTTCTGCATGTATCATTTCCCATAGTAAGAACCTTTCTAGCCCCCCTTAATATTAAGGTCATAATACTATCAAATAAGACATTATGCTAATAATATAATGTTCATCGCCGTCATGGTGCTTAATAGACTATAAATCAGCATGTAAGGGTGTAGTAGCACACATAAAGGTAGGAAATCTAGCAAAAAGAAGTTCTTGGTTTGAGTCGTATAAAGGTTTTTAATCTGGGGAGATGAATTATTGTTTTGACCCTACCATTTTGAAATCTCATTTATATAATTAAGAAATAAATTGGCTCTATCGGTAAAAGCTTGAATTCTTATAGATTTTACACATTCTGACTTACAGTTTCTTCACTTGTTTTTAAAAAATACTTCACATTTAGAAAGCAGATTGATGGCAGTATCACGACTTCTAGCCCAGCCGTATTAACTTGCATAATTAGCGCTTTAATTTACAGGGTAGCTATTTACAATTGCGTAACCATTTTTTAAAAATAGTATATAAACGGTTTCTCAGGTTAAAACACAGCACAATTTTCACTGAGAACGACCTCGGTATTGGTGAGGCGTAGTACCAGTCCAACGCTTAAAGGCCCGTGTAAAATTACTTTGAGCACTAAATCCAAACCGAGGACTGAGCTGAGAGCCAATACTGGAAAAGTCATCATGTCGCAACCCCAGGGTCAGGTGGGTGTTCTCAAACAACTGATGCTGGTACTGTCCATAAAGCCCAACGATGTCACGTTTGGATGCTGCCTGTATTAGTGTGGTAGCAAGTAGACTGCCGTAGTAGCGGATGGGGATAATTCCACTGGTAAGATCACCCACGTCGAAATTATTTTCGAAAAAGCTCTCGGGGATATGAATATGACGAAGTTCAATGCCAAACTGCAGACTGCTTTGCGGTTTGATACCCCAGTCGTTATTCCACAGAATGCGCGTTTCAGTATTATCGTTAAAATCGGCGATGCCAAAAAGGGCATCGTCACTGGCCGGGCTGCTGATGGCGGCAAACGTACCCGGGGCAGAAAGTTGTTGGGATGTAGTGAACCTGGAACGTGCATAATCGAGCCGAATATAGGACTCGATAGCCCGCCAATCAAAATCCTGTTTTAACGAAAATATCGTTAAACGCGCCGATTCCTCGTTAAATCCGTTAGACAAATTATCAAAACTGTAAAAGTCCTCCACCTTATATTGACTGTGCTGAAGATTTAGAAACGTGTCTTGCCATTGAAGTTTCATATTGAGATTAGCAAGATCTCGCGGGTCTTCGGTACCAATACGGTTGACGCTGAAAGTATCCTCAACTCGGTAATTATCACCCTCATCCATGTCTATGTAACCAAAAAAATCTACCGTCACGCCCCCTATTTTCTTCGATGTAAGTAGATGCCCCTTACGGCGATTAAAAAAGCCATAACTAACATTCATCTCATTGACGTTCGATCGAGTGATAATATTGATCACGCCCATCATGGCATTGGATCCATACACGGCCGACCCGGGGCCACGAATAAATTCAACACGTTCTATCTGTACTAGCGGGTATTTTGGCACAATAAGAATACTGCCACTCGTACGGGGCTCCGCAAGCCGCGTGCCATCCACCAGTATCAAAATTTCCGACCCGGGATTACCAATACGTCGTCCTCGAGAAGAGAATGGATAATCTATTGACGAAATTGAAGAACGATATGATTGGAAACCCGGCACCAGATTCATTAATTCATCCAGAGTATCCAGACCTAAGTTGTTAATTTCTTGATGGGTAAACATTGTGACTGCAGAGGGGACTATTTTGAGTTCTTTTGGGGTTAGAGTTGAGCCGGTCACTTTGACCTTTAACAGCTCCTCAAGCGACAGGTTAAAAAGGTAATCGATATTATTTTTTACCTGAAATGCCATTGAATTGAATGCAGAGGCGCATAATATAGAGATAATCAGTGATGATATTTTCACTGGAATTCCCCATTGTATAACGATTTTACACATGAAGAAGTATAGAAATTTATAGCTTAATTACCAGTAGATCGATAAATAGTAAGTGGTAATTTTTACATCTTTGGTCCCCGATTTTAATAGGAATTTATAGGTATTGTAGTGGTCAACCTTTTTTGGCCACGCCGTTAGAGGCTTTCCAAAAATATTCTTCTTTTTCATTTGGTGTCAGCCCTAAGTTATGACTATGAGGACGAACCGAATTGTAGTATCTAAAAATATAATCTCGAACGGCATCGCGGGCATGCTCAATACTTTCATGGCCTTTTTTAGGCATATTCTCTGTTTTTAAGCTCCTGAAAAAGCGCTCCATTGGGGCGTTATCCCAGCAATTTCCGCGACGACTCATGCTTTGCTTGATTTGATACTTCCAAATTAACTGCCTAAAAGCCAAGCTTGTATAATGACAGCCCTGATCTGAATGAAACATCACATCCCGTGGCCGGCCACGATTTTCAAATGCATTGCTAAGTGCACGTTTTGTCAATTCACTATCGGGCGAATCGGATATCGCGTAGCCGATAATCTTACGTCCATATAAATCTAAAACCGTTGCCAAATAAGACCATTGATTTCCGGTCCAAAGGCAGGTGACATCACCACACCAAACTTGATTTAGACGCACTGGACTAAATTGCCTCTGCAAATGATTTACAATATTCGTGTGTACCTTTGGTGCGGGTTTATAATTGTGTTTTGGTGGCTGACAACTTACCAGGCCAAGCTGTTTCATCGCCTTACCAGCACGATAGCGGCTTAATTTCTCACCTTCTCGTGAGACAATGGTGGCGATGGTTCTTGCGCCAGCAGAGCCGCCGCTTAGCTTATACGCGGCTTTCACTTGCGCCTGAAGAAGCACATCTTTAGGTTTAATTTCGTTGGGTCTCGCTTGCCAATAACGAAAGCTACTACGCTGCACATTGAACACTGCGCATAACAATTTAACAGCATGGCTCTCTTTCAATTGATCAATCAACGTAAACCGTTCATTGAGTCTGACATCAAGAGAGCCGTAGCCTTTTTTAAAATTTCTTTCTCTTCTTTAAGCCTTTGAATGTCACGCTCCAGCTGCTTGATTTTTCGCTGTTCATCGGAAATAGGTGTGCTCTTGGTCTCGATGCCGTTGCGTTCTTTTTTCAATAAGCGCACCCACTTATCCACGGTGGAATTGCCAACGCTCATGGCTTCAGCTGCTTCACGAACGGAATAGCCTTTATCGAGCACCAGTTCAGCAACTTCTTGTCTGAATTCTGGTTTAAAATGCCGTTTTGTCATATTGCTACCTAGTTGATGGTGACTATAGTATCACCTCTAACTCGGTGGCCAAATCTAGTGTGCCACTACACTTTCCAAAGACGGGTAGAGCGCACGGGCCATTTTTCAACTCCCTTCAGGTTTTGATGATCTAGGGCAAGTAATTGACAGAACTCACGGCCTCATTTATTCAAGGCCACTAGCAACATGTTCAATTAACAACCATAAGGTAATGATCGCGATGATATATTGAGCGCTACTTTACCGTCAACAGAAAAACACCAACCGGGTTATTAAAACCAGTCAAAAAAGCCACGCAGAAATCTAACTTATTGATAAATAAGTTATTTTTAAGGATAAGTACTGGGGAGCAGTCACAATAAGCTTCGAGACTGCTAGAAAATAGAGTGAGACAGGAAAACATCAGCCACTGAACAGCGACTGATGCCTTGATAAAACGGTGATTATTATGAATAACGGTGAAGTTTGAGGGCTGCTTACCTGACAGCCCAAGCTGAGCCTGTCGGCCCTGGCAAGAATTAACGGGGGCTTCGATTGCCCAGCCGCTGTATTTCATCGGCGATGTGTGTCAGGCGCTCCATTAATTCAGCCTCACTGGCCCCCTGATTCTGGGGGTTAAATCGTTCGGCAGCGTTCCAAAGCTGCTGGGCACAGTTCAACATTCGCTCTTGCCGCTCAGCTGGGCTGCCCGCGGCTGGGCTGTACTGATGACTTCTATTGAAATAATCGATAGAACCTAAATAAGTATAAACAAAAACAATGGGATCGAAGCCCTCAGCCAATGCCCGGTTTTTTATTGCCCGCTTAATGATGCCTTCCAACACCTCATTCACAGGGTTGTGCAGCGCTGGACTCTCTTCGCTGTAGGTGTCCCTGGTCAATCCACGGTAGATGTCGGCCGGCCGGCTATAGAACTGCCAGTGCTCTTCTATCTCCTGGGTATAGCACTCACTAAACCGCAGGTACTGCTGGTATGCATCATCAACCCCCTGTACCTGCTCGCGCAACTTTTCCGCCAGATTTGAGTGCTGCCTGATGATCAGCTGCTGCAAAATATCCAACTTACTGGAGAAATACTGGAATAAAGTCTTTTCAGTAATTTGCGCCGCCAGGGCGATGGATTTTGTCGATGTCTTTAAGTATCCCCGCTTCAAAAACTCAACCCCCGCCGCGTCCAGCATGGCATCCCGCTTGGCACTTTTTAGCCGATTATTGTTCATGGCTCGCTGTAACTCTTATTAGTTTTTAAGGGATTTAAGCCGAAAAAGACCGCTTTCCAGCCGCTGACACAGGTTTTCCATGTCACTGGCATCAACCGTCATCTTGTCAGTATTCGTGGCCATTAGCGGTGAAAGAAAGTCTAAAACCTCACCAACCACGCCCCTGACATTCACCTGAGCATTGCCGCCGTCGATCAGATAATAGGTCGTTCTTTCCAGGATACCCATAAAAATATAATTCAGTTCGGCCACATCCATTTCCGGTTCTATCTCACCTGCGGCTATGCCTCTCTCTAAAATGCCTTTCGACAGATTGACATAATCCTCTCCCAATCTGAGCTCTATTGTCGACCAAAAACTTTCGTAATCTGGCTCGCAGGCCACCCAATAGGCCGCGACAAAATGCACAAAGACACCATTGACGGCAGAGAATTCGAGCAGAGACAACTCTAAAAAGGTCAGCATCTGGGTGCTAAACGAGGCTTCGCCAATCAATTGATTGGTAATATTCTGAGCCAGGTCGCTGTAGTTTTTCTGTACCACAGACTCAAGCAGCAGCTTTTTATTCTTAAAGTAGTGGTAAATCGTGCCCTCCGACACACCGGCTTGCGCAGCAATCTGACGTGTCGAGGTATCCCAAAAAGACTGGGTTGCAACCAGTGTTCTGACGGCATTGAGTATCGCCTGCTCCTTTAAATCGACTCTGCTTCTCGGAGTTTTTTTATTTTCAGACACGCCCATCAATCCTTGGCTTATAGCCACTCAGTAGTTCGTTGACATCATACCATAGCCACTTGATATAACGGCCTGGCCGAGGATAACACCAGGCCCACAAACCCCGCTTTGGCAGATACATCAGACACAACAATAAAGTAGCGCTTTTTATTACAATGTGATACTTTACTTTTTATTGGTGCTGTTCGTATTTTGTACAGGCGGGCAGCCAGGGGCGAGAAACTCGTCCCAACCCCCTTTAAAACAAAGACTTAAGGAACCATGACCATGATACTTTCAAAACCTACCCTACTGTTAATAGGCTTAGTGGCGACCCTCGCCGGGCTACTGGGCGCGGCTGCAGACGTTTATTCCATATGGACGGGTAAACACACCATGGATTCAGCCTTCGCCGCTGGTCTGGATCACGTCATGCTAATAATGTTGGATAAACCGATTGAAGAAATGGTGATTGGCAATTACTTGGGGCAGTTTTTTATTCCCATACACGCCGCTCTGGGGGCCGTATTATGTTACTGCCTGTTTAGCCCCTTTGACCGCAAGCTTTCCATCGCGCTGGCTGCCGCATTTATCTATGGCGGCGCCATAGGCGCGGGTTTCCACTCAACGATTCTGCCCTATGGCGCCCTGGTAAATACCGGAGACGAGGCGCTGATTACTGCCACCAAGGGTTATTGGAATTTTGTCGCCTACTCAATGATCGCCGGTGTTATGTGTATGACCACACTGATCACTGCACTGATCGTTAGAAATCGAGCGATAGTGCCACTGAGCTTACTCTTGCTAAGCCCTCTGGGCATCATGTCTGCATTTGCCGCGCTTAATTACATCTTGCCCGATGGCGGTTTATTTCGTGACCTAAAAGAGTTTATGAATATTGCCGGCTTCAATTTTCCTCTCGCCATCTTCTATCTGACCGTCACCATCTTTACGTTTAAAAATTACGATCATTTAAAAACCCTAGCGGCCAAATAATCTCTTAAAATCTAGTGCAACGGATAGGTGCCCTGATAAGAGACAATGGATTGAGCAAGTAATATAAATATAACATTGGAGAAAACCATGAATGCTGAATTAGGGATTGTTGAGAAATTTCAACAAGAAACGATGAGACTTGGACAATGGTATGTTGTTGCGATTTGTATCTGCATATTAGCGCTAGATGGCTATGATGTTATGTCAATCGCATTTGCCGCACCGGGCATTACAGCAGAATGGGGGATTTCTAAGGCCACGTTAGGCGTTATTCTTTCTCTTGAACTGGTAGGAATGGCGGTAGGGTCTATCCTTTTGGGCGGCTTTGCAGACAGTCGTGGGCGAAGACCTACTATGTTACTTGGCCTTTTCATATTAACTGGCGGAATGATTTTTGCCGGTTTAGCACCTAACATCTATGTGCTAGGCGCTGCCCGTATCTTTACAGGAATAGGCATTGGTGGTTTATTGGCAACGGTAGCAGCAACATCGTCAGACTTTTGTAATGACAAAAACCGATCTCTTGCAGTGACACTTGTTGCGGGTGGTTTTGCGTTTGGTATTTATTTGGGAGCTACTTTTTTAGCGCCTTTACTTAAGCTATACGACTGGCGTGTAACTTTCTATTTGGGGGCATTTTTAAGCTTTATCTTCATTCCTATCACCTACTACTTTGTACCCGAGACAATTAGCTATCTTGAGCGTAAGCGCCCTAAAGGTGCGCTAGAGCGTATACAAAAAATTATGCGAGACTTGGGACATCCTGTTCCCGAAGAAATGCCAGCGCGCACAGAGCAGAAAAATGATTCAGTAGGAATATCAAGTTTATTTAAATCCGGCATGATGCCAATTACACTGATATTAATTTTCGCCTATTTAGCAAATATTGGTACCTATTACTATTTTGTAAAATGGATTCCAACCATTGTGACTGACCTTGGTTACACGGCTTCGCAAGCGACTCAGGTGTTGGGTGTTATTAGTTTAGGAGGAGTATTAGGCTCAATAGGCATGAGTATTATTACACGCTTTGTACCTATACGATCTTTGGTGTTTATTTGTCTTATCTGTGCGGCAATAGGCGTTGGCCTTTTCCCTAAATTCATGGATTCCTTGGAAAGCATGAAGCAAATTGGATTCATTACTGGGGCGTTTATTTTTGCAGCAATTTCCAGTTTTTTCGGTCTGTTCTCTGCTTCATTCCCTTCCTCATTATTAGGTTCCGGATCAGGAGTTGTACTTGGATTTGGTCGTGGTGGAGCTGTACTTGGCCCTATAATTCCGGGCCTTCTATTTACAGCCGGTCTGGCACTAGAAAGTGTTGCATTAATAATGGCAGCAGGTTCATTTGTCGCTGGCATACTCATACTGTTTTTACGCAATCAAAAACGCGAAATAAGCTAGTTTAAAGTAACTACTACCCTTTGGTGTTAACCAAATTGGTGCGCTTAGCCTGAGCTAATTATCAGCAAGGCCGAAAACAGAAGCCACAAGCTTCTGGCGTGAAATAATAAAAACGTTTCTCAATGAAGGAAATATAATATGAAAACTCTATCTAAAGCTGTTGCGGTTGCGAGCCTACTATCTGCCGGCGTAATGTCTGCAAATGTAGCCAACGCTGAAGTATCTTTTAACGCTTCACTAGTATCTGACTTTGTATTCCGTGGTCAGACGTATACTGATAAAGGCCCTGCTCTGCAAGGTGGTGCTGACTACTCTCACGATTCTGGCGCTTATGCTGGTGCTTGCGTGAGTAATCTTGACGGTAAAAATGGCGATTCTGAAATTGAATACGATCTTTATGCTGGTTACTGGATGGAAGCGGGTGATTTTGAAATTGACCTAGGTTATACCACTTACAACTATGTTGATTTAACTTCTTGGAATACAGCTGAAGTGTATGCCAACATCACTACAGCCGGTATCACTGCCTCGGTATCTCAGGATATTGATTCTGTTAATCAAACTTATTTAGCATTAGCGTACTCTATGGAATTGCCACAAGAATTGGCTTTAGACGTTGCTATCGGTCAGACGTTAGACGGTAAGGTTGATGGCGAAGCATATTGGGGTGAAGATTTCACCGACATGTCTGCTTCTGTAAGCACTAGTTTTGATGTTGTTGATGTTGCGCTAACTGTAACGAACATTAATTACTCTGAAGTTGAAGATGATACCTTGATCTTCTTGACTGCCTCTACAGAATTCTAATTGCTATTTAATTAGAATTTGAAGCAACTGAACTTAGCTGCCATAAGGCATCCCAAGTTAGTTTAAAAAGCCGAGCAAGTTTAAATCTTGCTCGGCTTTTTTGCTTCAATCTAAAGCCCCTGGTTAACTGTCGAAGTCATAAAAAACAGAAGACGATAGCGTTCGATTTCTATCTTGCCTTTAAAGCCTGCCCTTCTAGCAATTCCCATGAATCATTGTTCTGGTCAACTCCAACCGGACACTTTCTTTAGAGAGTTTTCATAGCTAACAGGTGACTCATCACCGTTCGCAGTATGCAGTCTTTCGAGGTTGTAATACCTCATGTAGGCTGCGACATCTTTGCTCATATGCTCACGCGTTGGCTGGCTAATTTTAAAAATCCAATCGTGTTTTAAACTGCCAAAAAATCGCTCGACTACCGCATTATCCCAGCATGCACCTACATCCCCCATACTGGCCCGAATACCAAAACTGACCAGTAATTTCCCAAAGCGTTTGCTGGTGTACTGAGAACCTCTATCACTGTGAAACACCAGCCCGTTGGGTGGCTGGCGTAAATTGTATGCCTTTATCAACGCCTTACTAATCAAGTCTGTGGTCATTCGCTTGTCAATGTGCCAGCCCACGATTCGACGAGAATATAAATCCATCACAATGGCCAAGTACATCCAACCTTCGCCTGTTTTCAAATAGGTAATATCGCCAGCCCAAACTTGATTTGATCCAGTTGGGTTAAAGTTTTGATTCAGTAGGTTGTCTGCCACATCATCGCCATGCATTCGCTTAGTGGTCACCTTGTAGGCCACCCGTTGAGTGACCTTCAGCCCAAGCCTGGCCATGAGTTTTCGAACATTGAAGCGGCCTAATTGAAAGCCTTCTTTGCGTAACTTTTTCATCAATTCTCGACTGCCCAAGCTGTTTCGGCTCAATTCAAACAGCTTCTTGGCGCGACGGTATAAGTGCAGTGTATCGGCACAGATAACCATACCGGGGCGCTTTAGCCATTCGTAGTAAGCGGAGCGGCTGACCAGCATGACTCGGCATAATACTTTAATTGGGTACGCGCCTGCTTCGGACTGAATAAAGTCAAATTTTACTTCATTTCTTTCGCAAAGAAGGCGCTGGCCTTTTTTAAAATCTCTTTCTCCATGCGCAACTCTTTCACTTCTTTACGTAAGCGTTTTAGCTCGTCACGCTCACTGCCATCAAGCAGTACACCTTTCTGTTGTTCTTCCATTTTTTCTTTCCACTTGTAAAGCATATTAGGGCTAATACCCAGTGATTCAGAGGCCTTTGGCACGGAATAGCCTTGCTCGAGAACAAGCGCCACGGCTTCTTCTTTGTACTCTTTTGAATACTGCTTATAAGTACGTTTTTGACTCATAATGACACCTTAATATTTGACGATTATTGTCTCTTATTAAAGTGTCCGGTGCTATTAGACCAGAACAGTGGAAGCCTCTTACCAACAAATGTACAGCGCCAGTTTGGCTTACAAGATGTTTGATGGCGGTGATTACAATGCAAGCGCCGACAAGGATTTTGTTTCTTTAAGCCTTGGCATCACGTA
>MAAB01007718.1_pt1 | contig 12367 bp, 12 predicted proteins | sample 1115991 | NCBI WGS metagenome assembly MAAB01 (sample SAMN04961124, study PRJNA320927) | seawater metagenome | isolation source: sample BD02T18 sea water enriched with oil for 18 days | place: USA:Gulf of Mexico | collected 2013-07-27
AAAAATAATGCACCTCAGCAGAATATGACTTTTTGTCTATACTAAAAGCACTATTTAAAAACTAGGCTGGTTATTGTGTATTCTATTGGTATTAACTTCCTGAACAAACTCGTTTTCACTCGAAAATTTCAAGTCATTTTAATAACATTACTACTGCCTATCCTTTATGCGTCTGTCATCATATATCAAGAGAATAATCATAAAATAAGCTTAATTGCGAATAAGATTTTAGGGATCGAATCAGTCAACTCACTCAAACCGCTGAGACTTATCGCGGCTAAACATCGTGGTACTGCTGCCCAGTGGTTTTCTGGTAATAAGGGGGCATCAACAAAAATTGTATCTTTAGAAGACGAAATGCAGCAAGCCTTTGAAGATGCAAGCCGAGGGATTAGCCATGAAAATTACTCACAGAAAAGCCGCGACAATTTAGCAACACTCCAGCAGTCTTGGAAAAACTTATTACTTAATCGCATTCAGAACCAATCAGCTAATGATAGTTTCCAGAGTCATAGCCTCTGGGTCAGTCAGGTAGACCAACTCATTAGCAGTATTGCTAGCCAATCTGGCTTAACTTTAGATCTAAATATCGCCACTTACGAATTGATGAATATCACGGTATTCTCAATCCCAAAGCTGCAAGAAACATTAGGACAACTGCGAGGAATCGGCTCAGGAGTTGCGACAAAAGGTAGCTTTGACTCGAACTCTTATGTTGCTGCTAGTACGCTGTATAAGTCAATTCAGCAAGATGTTAATAGCATTCAGCAAGAATTCGATTTGCTAAACGAAATTTCGCCCAACTATATCCCCAGCGAACTTAATCAAGCCAACACAGCAATTAATAGGTTTCAGAAATCTTCTGATGAGAAACTAATACAGCCAGACAAGCCGACTATTAGCGGGTCAGATTATTTTGCCCTAGGGACCGAGTCGATTAAGCAAGTAACCAGCCTGCATAAAGCTATTAATAAAATATATCAGAATACTCTTGAGATAAATAAATCCCAAATGATGAACTCAATGGTCCTCTCACTGGGCACTTTCAGCTTACTTTTTCTAATTGGCTCGTATTTGTTTATTTGCCTACGTATTACCGTAGGTCAAAATGCAAACATGACTCAAAAAATGGCAGCCGATTTAGAATCGGGAACACTGAATCAAGAGTACTCTTCTAATAGCCAAGATGAGCTAGGCAATACCATCAATGCTTTAAGAGGTGCTTATACGCAACTGAGAGGAACCGTCGCTCAGGTCCGTAACCACTCAGGCACCTTGTCACACTCATCGGCTGAATTATTAACAGTATCAGGTGAAGTTAATAACTTGGGTGAAGAGCAAAAAAATCAAGTCGCTATTATCTCTACAGCAGCAACTGAACTTGCAGCAACTGCTCAAGAAGTATCAAGCCACTGTGAGAATGCTGCAACAGAGATGCATGAGTCTCAAAAACAAGCCGCTCTCGGTGCAAGCCACTCACATTCATCTGCCGAAGTTATACGAACCCTCGCAACGAATGTACGCAGTGCAGGAGATGAAATAGAGCAACTTGCCCAGCAAGCCGCATCTATTAGTACCGTTATTGATGTTATCAAAGCAATCGCCGAGCAAACAAACTTATTAGCTCTCAACGCTGCTATTGAAGCGGCTCGCGCAGGTGAACAGGGGCGTGGCTTTGCCGTCGTGGCCGATGAAGTAAGAACGCTGGCAACACGGACTCAAGAATCAACTAACGAAATTGAAAATACAATTTCAAGCTTGCAGCAAGTCGCAGAAAAAGCAGTACTGGCTATGTCGACTTCTTCCGAACAAGCGAACCAAAGCGAAGCGGAAGCCACCAAAACAGGGGAAGTATTAAAGGACATCGAGAACTCAATTAATCACGTTAGCAGCCTAATCGAACAAGTTGCAACCGCAGGGGTTCAGCAAGCAGGAGCAGCAAATGAAATCGCACAAAACATTCTTGCAGTGGATGATGCTTCCAGTGACCTCGTTAATAAGGCGGGCAGTATGTCAAAGATTGCCAATGAGGTTGGCCATGATAGTACCGAGCTTAATAAGCAAATGCAGCAGTTTCAGGTTTAAGTCTATCGGTTAAAATACGTAGAGCGGCCACAGCACAAATAGTACTTTCTTCTATATTCTAAATTATTACTAAACTGATAGCATAGCCCTGCTTATCTTTTTAGTTAATATAAAGGAATATTAGAAATGAAACTTAAAAAATTATTTTCAGTCGCTGCTCTCGTAATTGCTAGTTCGGTCACTCAAGCCGAAGTAAAGTTATTTGAAGCTAGCTATATCAATTCATTTAGCTCTAATGTTTACCCAGGTTTAGACTTAAATGGTCTCGATCAAATAAAAATTAGCGTTGATAAAAAATCAAGTGTCGAAAACCCAGCTCCGACTTTTGACCTTAAAAGAATTGAGTTCAAATTTCCTAATGCAAATAATTTGATTACCACCAATTTTACTAAGCTAGTTAATACTCCTGATACCTACCGTGCCGTTGTGACTAGCCCTTGGGTATTCAAAAAAGTAATGGTTGAAGTAAATAGCTATGATTTTCTTGAACATAATCGCTTTAACTATCGCGTTATCGTTATGGATAGCACTTCAAATATTAACAATATTGAGCAAGCACAAGGTTTTGATTTATTCGCTGGTGATGCTGAATTAGTTGATGTTTCACCGAATAAGATTGTCGATGTAGTACGCACTAAATTTTTAGACAAGCCCCTTACCTTGCGTTTATTAGACAAGGTAAGTCCTGAAGGAGTTAAGATCGAAGCTATCTGGATGGGCCATGGCACAGAAATATTAACACTGCCATCATCTTTCTTCCCTGAACTAAAACCTGTTGCCTTAATACTTACAAAAATAGCTGGACCAATTCCTGATGAGCAGCGTATTAAAGTTCGATTTGACGATGCTTACACAGGTCCAGAAACGGCTGAAGAAGACCTACGTTTTCTACTAGAGCAAGCATTCGGCCCTCTACCTTATCCAGAAGCACCGCTACCTTAATTATTTAGGCTGCTAAAAAATCAAGCATGGCCCTAAGCTTTGGGGTCATGCTTTTTCTATTTGGATAGACCGCATTAACATTCACTCTTCTCCCAACCCAAGTATCTAATACCCGAACCAAGGTCTTATCTTTGATCTGTTGCTGACATAAATAATCTGGCAATAATGCAATGCCACATTCATCGATAGCTAGCTGGCGTAAAGTCGAGAAATCATTACTGCTAAAGCTGGATCTTGTTTCAATTGCCTGCTTTTTCTCACCATCGACTAACTGCCATTTCAGCTGCTCTTCATTAGCATTCATATGCAAACAAGAATGCTGCAATAAATCCGCAGGCTGCTTTAGCGCATGTGAACTATTCGCCAGATAGTTAGGACTGGCATATAGGTGTAGCTCAACATCAAATAACCGTTTTGAAATTAGTGCTGAATCTTCTAGCTCGCCGACACGAATTGCTAAATCAAAACCTTCTTCAATTAGATCAATACGGCGATTCAATAATTGCAGATCCAGTTCAATCTCGGGGAGTAGTTGTTGGAACTTAGCCAAACGTGGGGCTAAAATATTTTGCCCTATCGATACTGAAGCACAAATCTTTAGCTTGCCACTGGGCGTAGATGATAAAGCCTCGACACATTGATTCGCACTTTGCATCTCTTCATAAATTCGGCTGCAGTGTTGAAAGTAAATCTGGCCCACTTCCGTCAGACCCAGTGATCGTGTGGAACGCTCTAATAGCCGTACACCGAGCTGCTTCTCTAAACGGCTGATCTTACGACTAATATTCGACTTTGGCAGGCCCATCCCAAGCGCTGCACCTGTAAAACTACCGCTATCGACCACTAAGCGAAATACCATCATGTCATCAAGACTGGCCTTATCCATCGACTACCTCCTTATACACTACTAGCAGACTGTTACTTTAAATAGAACATTATTGTACTTTCTTGCGCATATATCACCAATAAGGTAACTCATATAATAATCACATCTTAAAGAAACAGACAAACAGCACTTGGAGAACATTATGGATATTTTAACTTTTGACCAACTTCCACAAGGCGGATTCGCTGGCCTAATCGAACGTCGGTTTGTTACTGATCGCCGCGTATTCCGAGATGCTGACAACCAGCCAACATTCGATGGCCTAGAGAACTTCGTTTACCTAGCCGATGCCAACTTTAATCCAAATGGCGAAACTACCATGCACAACCACCAAGAAGTGGATGTTATCTCGGTAATGGTTGAAGGCCGTATTACTCATGCAGGCTCGCTTGAACATGGCCAAGGCTTAGAGGCTGGCTATGCCCAGGTCCAACGAGCTGGCGGTGAAGGTTTTGCTCATAACGAGATCAACCCCGATGACACGGCGAATCAAATGATTCAGCTATGGGTGCTTCCTGATGAAAGTGGCCAAGCAGCAGGCTACAAGGTTTATCAGCCTGAAATAGGCAAGCTGAACAAAATTTATGGTGGTAAGAAGGATCAAAATGAAACCTTTTATAGCCAAACAGCGATTGCCGTTGCGCCCTTAGAAGCGGGTCAAACTGTAGAACAGTCAGGTGAAGTTTTGGCTTATTTGAGTAAAGGCAGCGGCATCATAAACGGTGAGACGATTCAGGCTAGAACGTTAGTTCGCGCCGAGAATATTAACTTTAGCGCAGCAGAAGAATCACAGCTGATTGTGATTTATAAAGATTAATTAAAACCTTAAAAAACAACTAAATACTTAACACAGAAAGAGTGAATATAATGACAACATCTACCTTAAAATCAAAGAGTGCAGAATTTCTAACGCCAGAAAACGCCGTATTAACCATGATCGACCACCAAACGGGTCTTATGGTTGGCCTAGGTGACGAACACCCTACGGTATTGAAAAATAACATTCTGGGCTTAATCAAAACTGCGAAAGCAATTAACTTACCTTCAGTTATTACTGCCAGTTTACCAGAAGGTCCGAATGGCCCTGTTATGCCAGAAATTCCTGAAATATTAGGCACCCCTGTGATCGAACGTGAAGGCCAGATTAACGCTTGGGATAGCGAAGCCTATCGTAATGCGATTAAAGCCACAGGCCGCAAAAAAATAATTATGGCGGGCATCGTTACCGACGTGTGTTTATTATTCCCTGCGTTATCTGCGGTAGAAGAAGGCTATGACGTATACGCAGTCATTGATGCTTCTGGTACTTGGAATAAGACCGTGCAAGAAGTGACAATCCAACGCTTAACTCAAGCAGGGGTTAAGGTTACGACCTGGGCTTCAGTATTAGCAGAAATCATGAATGATTGGCGCAGTGAGCATGGGGAAGCGTTAGGACAAGTACTGGCCGATCATACGACCAAATATGGTTATGTGATGAATAGCTATTTTGCGAAGCAAAATAATCTCTAAATTAAGAGTGCCAAGCAGAAGAACGACTAAACAAATACAGTAATCAGAAAAAGGAGAGAATAAAATGAACCGTCACTTGATTGCGCTAATTACTTTTTTAACCTTAATCCCGTTGGTTTATTTTATTCCACCAGCTTTAGATACTTATTTAAAGCCGCTTTTACTGGAACTTAATTTACCGATAAATCTTTCAATTACGATTATCGCCGTTGCGATAATCGTACCGATTATTTCTTACATCGTGATTCCCACTTGTATGAAACTGCACGGGCTTTTAAACCATCGCCTTAAATAGCCCGAGCACACCAAACAATTTTTCCTGCAACAGGGTTCGCTTCTCGCCCTTGAGCAGGAATTGTCCAATTATCGAACTCTGGATTATCACTGATAACAGAAAGTTCGCCTTGCTTATCCGATAAACGCTTCGCCATTAGTCCATCTTCACTTTGCAATAAGTACAAACCTTCATGGTTAACGGCTTTTTGCGACATATCCACCAGCACACGATCACCGTCGTGTAAGGTCGGCAACATACTATCGCCACTGATAGTGACGAATACCAGCTGTTCTCCCGATACGTTTAGCTGACGCGATAAAAATGATTTATTGAAAGCAAAATAATCTTCAATATCTTCTGCTTGCACTTCGCTGCCCATTCCCGCAGACGCTTGTACATCGAACATCGGGGCAAAAACCAAGTCGCTATTACTAGGAGTGCCTGTAACTTGAGCACCTTCACTATGTTCACCTGTTAACAACCAGGTTAGATCGACTTTATACTCGCCGTACAGCTCTTGTAAATACGCCATGGAAGGGCGGCTCATGCCACGACAAATTTTATAAATATGAGAAGCAGACTTACCAGTAAGTTCAGCGAAGTGTTTTTTATTACCTTTCGCTAGTTGATCAACAACCAGCTGAAAGCGACGAGCAAAAGCAGTAGACATGAAATACCAAATATACAACAGGAAAGAAATAAGCCGCGCAGTATACGCAGCTATTATCAGTGAGCAATAAGAATCAACCAACAAAGACGATCAACGTCTATTATTTCGGCCACCGGAGCGATTATTAGCACCCTTGTTAGCACTGGATCGATTACCCGTTTTAGGCCCATAAGCACGATCTTTCTGGCGGCCCTTCTGTGCGCTGCGAGAATTCTTTTTATGCTTCGGTACAGGCTTAGTTAAATCGGGCTCATAACCTGGATACCAAGATTGTGGCACTCGATCATCCAATACGGCTTCGATTTCTTCTAATAAGTATTCCTCTCCCATACTCATCAAAGAAACTGCTAGACCTTCTGATCCCGCACGACCCGTACGACCAATGCGGTGAATATAGTCTTCAGCAATATAGGGTAATTCATAATTAATAACGTATTGCAGCTGCTGAATATCCAAGCCACGAGCAGCAACATCAGTAGCAACTAATGCACGAACTTTACCTGTTTTAAATTCCTCTAAAGCACGCTCACGAGCACCTTGAGATTTATCCCCATGAATCGACTGGGTTTTAATGCCGTCTTTGCACATCTCTTTCGCTAGCGCGTCGGCACCTTCTCTGGTGCGAACAAAAATCAAAACTTGCTGCCAGTTTTTCGAACCGATCATGAACGAAGTTAGCTCACGCTTTTTATCTTCATCAACCACATAAACCATCTGCTCGACTTTATCGGCGGTAGTATTACGCGCATCCACTTCAATTAGTTCAGGATTTTTTAGAATATTTTTACTCAAGGTAAAAATTTCTTCATTAAATGTTGCAGAGAACAACATTGTCTGACGATCGAACGGCACATGCTTTAGAATGCGCTGAATATCGATTATAAAACCCATATCTAACATACGATCAGCTTCGTCAAATACTAGAAACTGTAATTGTGACAAACTAACAGCCTGCTTATGCATCAAATCTAATAAACGCCCAGGTGTGGCAACCAGAACATCTACGCCTTCTGCTAAAGCATTGACTTGTGAATTAATACTCACACCACCATAAGCGATAGCGCTGCTTAATCCCGTATCATCACCATATTTAACAAAGCTTTTATACACTTGCTGGGCCAATTCACGCGTAGGTACTAATACCAAAGCACGCAACGGCTGAACTTCATCAGAGGCTAATGGATTCTGTTCACGGATCGCTAATAAACTGTGCAAAATCGGCAAGGCAAAGGCAGCGGTTTTACCAGTACCTGTTTGTGCTCCCGCCATCACATCTTTGCCCGCTAATACTGCAGGAATTGCTGCCGCTTGAATCGGAGTCGGATTTTCATAACCCGCCGCAGTCCAGCCAGCTAATAAGCGGCTATCTAAATTTAAAGATGAGAAAGACATAATAAAACCTTTAGATTTACTGAGTAACGTTGCTACTCAGTTTTACGATACTGTTTGCGATACTATTTTTTATAAAAGCCAGAATGCCCTTCAGGCTGACGGCGAAAGCGTTTGTAATGCCACTGATACTGTTCGGGGCAGTCATTCACACACTCTTCAATACTGCTATTCAATGCCGTTGCTGCCGCCACTTCATTATCATTTCGAATATCTTCGTTAGCAGGTTTCAATACCACCGCGTAGTTTCCATCTTCTAAACGCTTGGCATAACAGCACAATAAAAAGGCAGAAGTATTATTAGCAAGCTCACCAATGAGCTTGCCTGTTAAGGCAGGATGACCAAAGAAAGGGGCAAAAACACCGCTTTTAAGTCCTGGCTCCTGATCTGGAAGCACAGCAACCACACCTTTATCTGCTAATAGTTTATACAAAGACTCCACACCGCCACGGTCAGCGGGTACTAAACCAACATCAACACGCTTGCGAGTACTAAAAATAAAATTGTCTAAAGCAGGTATTTTTGCAGGCTTATACATTACCGTCATAAACAGGTGCTGACGGAAGAAGTGATTCAATACCTCCCAGTTACCTAAATGCGGAGCAATCAAGATAATGCCATTGTTATCTGCTAGTGCTTTCTCAAGGTGTTCTAGACCTTCTACACGAGTGATCAATTTTTGCACTTTAGGAATAGGCCACATCCACGACATGCCCATTTCTGCAAAGGTTTTACCCAGAGCGATCAAACTCTCTCGCGCCAGTCCCTCGATTTGAGACTCTGTATGATCAGGGTAGCAAAGGCGTAAGTTGATTTTGGCAATTCGGGAGGCATCGGTAAACCACATTAACTTACCTATCGCAGCGCCCAAAGCATGAGCAGCAGGTAAAGGTAAAAATGAGACCAAGCGAATAAGGCCAATACCGAGATATACGACAAGATTCTTCACAGCGATTCCTATACTTTGTTTTTATAAATAAATCATTTGGATATGGGCGCTAGAATAGCATTTTGCAGCACTGATCTCGATACTTTCATTAATTGAATAACAGCATGAATAAGTCCTTGTAGATTAAGGACTTAATTAGAGTTCGCTGGAGAAGCGGGCTCTGGAGCAAGGTAAACGGGAATAGTAATGGTGAACATAGTGCCTACTCCTAGTTCACTCGAGCAGCTAATTTGCCCTTGCAAGGTTTCAGTGACCAATTTATAGATAATACTGGTACCAAGTCCACTACCCCCTTGTCCTTCACGAGTGGTGTAATAGGCTTCAAACACTTTGGCAAGACATTCGGTTGTCATCCCCAAACCATTATCACTGCAGTTCAAATGCACGTTTGAGCCATCATGTACCACTCGTATAAGTATTGTCCCTTGCTCCTTGCCTTCAAAAGCATGAATAATGGCGTTCATCACGATATTGGTAATAACCTGAGAGAGTGCTCCAGGATAGCTATCGACCACTAAGTCATCACCAATAATTTCAACACAGTGTTTTGTTTTTCTAAGTGCGGGAGTTAGGCTATTGATCACTCTTTTAAGATAATCATGCAGCACAAATGATCGCTTTTTCTCACTGGATACATCCACTGCCACTAACTTAAAATTTTCTACCATCTCTGTAGAGCGGTTCAAACTGGATAATATGATCGCTAAGGTTTCATCCACCGAATCAATATAGGATTGCACACTTTTGGTCGTTAAAGACTTGTCACTCAGGCTTTGTGAAAACTGTTTACTGCTTTCTGCTAAATATGAAGCCGCCGTGACACAAAGCCCCAAAGGCGTATTCAATTCGTGACTAAAACCAGCAACCGAGCGACCTAAAGCAGCAGATTTTTCACTCGCAATCAGCTGCGCATGTAAATCAAGCCGATGCTGTTTACAGCAGTCTAATTCAAGCGCTTTTTCTTCTTTTTGCTTAAGCAAGATACCAAGGGACAGCAGGCTAGATACCCTCATCAATAATTCAGCTTTGCGCACAGGCAATAATAAAACATCGAGGTTAGAACTTAATAAAGATAAAGGTAAGACCGCCAGCGAATCAAGATCGCATAAAAGTAAAACGGGGGTATTTTTTAGCTTAGGATTCTCTTTTAAAGAATGGTAAAACCCAAGACTATCAAACCTGCTTAATGATTGGTCAACTATGATTAACTGATAAGAACACTCAGCATTAATATCAAAACCATCAGCCAGTATCGATACCGTGATGTTCTCTTCTCGCTGTAGCATCTTAGCTAATGAGCACAAATTATTAGGCTTGTTTTCAACGATAAGAACTTCAATGGGGTCTTGAGCTTGTGTCATGTCATTCTGCGCTCATTACAACTAGTACTAACCAGTATAGATAAGATACTCTATCTGTTATAGCTCAAATCAAATTTATCACAGGAAGAATACAGACTAGCAAATTATTTTTAATAACTAAAAGTACTATGGCTGATTTTCAAATGTCACGTACTAAGGTTTAGTGCTCTAAGGTCTTTCACTCTCAGGTAACTCGGCAATCATTGCACTAGCTAATACAACCCAATCTTCAACCAACGCTTGGGCAACAATACTCATACCGCTCAATTCTTGTCCTTCTTTTTTACTGTGACTCACCAATCCTTCAACCACAGCACGAACTTGAAATGAATCTAACTCGATTAAAAAGCAATCCGTTAATGGATTATCCACATCCCCCTCTAACTTAGCTAAGGGCTCTGACGAGGTGATATTTCGAATGATTAACGCAAGAGCAGGATTACTCTTGCGCAATAAGTCATAGGTCAGCTTCAAACTGCCCCGGCTAAAAATATAAGGATCACTATGATTCATAAAGTCCGCCATCATCCTACTTAATCTCATCGATTTTAAACTGCTGTTTTAAACCACTGCTATTAAGTGTAGATAATGATGGAGCACAATGACAATTACTCGTTAATCCTGTGCTATCGTCGGTAAAGAATAACCATCGGTTAGAGTTTCCATAAAGGCCACCAGCGCATCGACTTCTTCTGCAGTCAGTTTCAAATCCCCTAGCTCCTCATCATTCACATTATCTTGCACTTCCGCCTGCGCCCAGCGTTGCTCGGTGAGTGGTTTTTTAATCTCAACATCCCGTTGATTATAAAACTCCACAACTTCTTTTAAGCTATCAAATAAGCCGTTATGCAAGTAAGGGGCTGTTTGAGCAATGTTACGCAGAGTGGCGACCTTAAACTTGCCTTTCTCTTCATGGGCATTATTAATGTGCGGATTATTAGCCAGACCCAAGTCCACATAAGCCAAACCTTGGGGATTAAATAATTCGTCCATATTATAAAAGGCTAAATTCCGATTCGCTGGCTGGCCAAGATTATCGTAGCTGTAATCGGTAAATAACGGCTGCGGATTTTCTACTGTTACCTGGCTAGGATGACACGCCGCGCAATTGCCTTTATCTTCCGCTTCAAATAATTCCAAGCCGAATTTTTCCTGCGCGCTTAGCTGCACTTTACCCTGTAAATAATAATCATACTTAGAACTAAAGGTCGCAAACTCAGGCCCTTCCTCATAAGCAACAATAGCTGCGGTAATCGCATTAAATGCCGCATCAGAGTCCTGCCAAATCTGAGTACCATAACGCTGTTCAAATAATAACTTATAATCCGCAGCCTTAACTTTAGCAACTACTTCAGCCATGGTTTTATTGCCCATTTCTAATGGATTTAAGAAAGGGCCACCCGCCTGTTCTTGCAAAGTCTTCGCACGCCCGTCATGGAAAAACCCTCCCATCCACAGAGACTCTTCTTTATTCCAAAATAGCTCGGGATTAAATTTCACATAAGAAATGGAGGGCGCATTACGATTGCCAAACAGCTGAGCATTCGCACCGGCACTGACGACCTTACCTGGGTCGGCAAAGAAATTATCCGATTGATGGCAACTGGCGCAGGACTGGCCTGCGGGAGATGAGAGATTTTCATCCTCAAAAATGAGTTTGCCCAAGGCCAGCTCTAAGCTTGCCTGTGCTGAAACAGTTGGGGGCTCAGCAAAAGCCGCTAAGCTAAAGGAAAAACAGAAAACCCATAAAATTCGTTGAGATAACATACGATTAAATAACCTAAAGAAGCTCTAGCAAATACGACTAAAGGCATTATAACCAGTAGCTATGAAATTAAACAGTAATGATTATTAATAAGATTTATCCGATAGAAGATCACTTGCCACCACTCTGACAAATACTTACTCCTCCAAGGGATTTCTATTAAGACTAAAATAGAGCAAAACTTTAGAATGCATCATCAGTTAAACCTCTTACTCAGGATCACTAATGAATATTGCACCACCCTTATCGATCAAACAAATTTTCGTATCTATCGTCATCTTGACTGGTATTCCTGCACAATCAATATTCGCCCTTGAAGTACCCGAACCCATGGTCTTTGATCTTGTTAGAGGTCTGGATTCCAAAGCAGGGGAATTGGAAATTAATACCTTGTTTATGTCGCCATTAAATAATGATGGCACTTTGGAATGGGCACCAGAAATTGAATATGCTGTAGCAGACGGCGTCGCACTAGAATTTGAAATCCCCTTTAAAAATAGTGAGCTTGAAGCCTATAAATTTGCTGGTCA
>MAAB01007719.1_pt1 | contig 12330 bp, 6 predicted proteins | sample 1115991 | NCBI WGS metagenome assembly MAAB01 (sample SAMN04961124, study PRJNA320927) | seawater metagenome | isolation source: sample BD02T18 sea water enriched with oil for 18 days | place: USA:Gulf of Mexico | collected 2013-07-27
CTTAAATTTAAATTACCCGCCACTTGATAATGTAGACATCTACATTTCGATTAACAACCAACTCATGGAGGTTGTTAAATCCGGCGACTCCCGCCCATTCTCAAGCAGACAATTGGCCAGCAAAGAATACCTGTATCGATTAAGCCTTAAACCCTCTGACAAAGCTGAATATTTCATACGCATACAATCCTCCGGCTCCATGCAGGTGCCCTTACACTTCACCCCTATCAACTCCTACATTAAAGATTCACAAATCAAGGAAATGCTCATCAGCGCCCTCTATGGCATTTTATTGGTCATGGGGATCTACAATATGTTTATTAGTATATTGGTTAAAGATAAAGATTACGCCATTTATGTTTTATGGGTTTTCAGCACACTATTTTTTGTAATTTCACTTAATGGTGAAGGCTTTCAAGTATTTTGGCCCAGCCACCCTGAAATCAATAATTTCGCCATCCCTATTGGCTTTGGCTTCTCCGGTTTTTTCAATACATTATTCGCCCTAAAGTTCATGAAAATTGAAGACAACCGCCCTGCACTTTCAAAGTTTTACTACATACTATTGACTTTATATGTACTTTCAATTGCCATAAGCACCATGGGAAATTACTCCACATCCATACGCATTATTTTTTTGGTGAACTCCATCACTCTGTTTACCATCGCCTTCAGTACAGTGTACTTAGTTATAAAAAAACAACGTGGCGCCCAAATATTTTTACTTTCATTTTCGATACTTTTACTATCCGCGGTGGTATTAACATTAAGTACCGCTGGTATCATACCTTCTAGCTTTATTTCTACTCACGCCAACCAACTAGCCATGGTATTGGAATCCGTTATTTTCTCATTGGCCTTAGCCAAAAAAATAGACTATGAAAAGTCCCTACGCATTAAAAAAGAGCGTGAGGTATCTGTGGTTACAAAGGTCGCCAATGACAATATAACTCTGTACACCCAGCTTTTTAATAACTCGCCCATTGCCATCTTTAGGTTTATTGATGATGGTGAAATTATATCTTGCAACCCGGCATTCAAAGACATGTTTCCTACAATGGAAAACCAAACGCAACAACATGTAAGCCCTGCCATATTCAGCACCCAAGAGGATTTAAGCGCCACATTAAACACCATTAATAACGGAAAATTCTTTACTGGTGAATTCCAGTTATCACCCAGTGACAACTGGATTTCATTAACGATTATAGCTTATCAAGATGAGCTCCATTCGCAGCCCATATTTGAGGGGCATGCCATGGACATCTCCCAAAAGAAAATTGCAGACGATAAAAATAAAAAACTGGAGGAGCAAAAAAGTAAAATGTTAAGCCGACTGGTTTCGGGCATTGCTCATGAGATCAATACGCCGGTGGGCACCAACATCACCGCCATATCGCTATTAGAGGATGAACTTAAAGCGATAAATATAAAATTTGAAAAAGGCAATATAACCAAGGGCGCACTCACGGATTTCATCGAATCCAGCAACAACATTCTAAAAATATTGCACACCAACGAATACAGAACATCCGTTTTGGTAAAACGATTCAAAGAAGTCTCTATTGATCAGATGTCACTATCGCAATCAAACTTCGACCTGTATCAGCTTTTAAACAGCCATTTAATAACCTTTAACAAAGACCATTGCCACATATCCCTTATAAAACCAGATCAACCCTTCAACATTAACAGCTATGCAAAAGCCTTCACCCTGATCATCGATAAACTTATTGATAATTCAATTAAATATAAAGACAAAAAAATAGCCAATATTGAAATCTCTTTAAAGCAAACCGATATGGGTACCACCCTAATTTATTCCGACGACGGACCGGGCGTAGCTAAAGACATTCACGAACAGATTTTTGATCCTTTTTACACTAGCTGCCCAGGTGATGCTGACAGTACAGGCCTTGGTTTGTTTGTTATCTACAACCTGTGTAAGCAGGTATTAGATGCTGAGATACAACTTGGGCCTCAACCTGGATTTAACCTGACAATAGACTTCCACAGCCCACTGGACAACTCAGAGAACACCTAATATCAAAATGGTTAAATTTGCACACTGGTGTTTCTTGACTAAGCTTTAGCCAACGAAGGGCTAAGCAAGGGAATGCCGGATTTTAATTGGCCCAATTATAAGTTTACGGGGTCAATTTATGAATAACACTCCCAATCTAATCGCTTTCTTAACCCTTATGCAGCTTTTTAATACTTCGGCGAATGCCGAGACCCAGAGCACTTCTGATGAGCCTACTCATAAACTTGAGAGCATCGTCATCACTGGGAGTCTGATCCCGCAAAAAAGCACCGATATCGCTTCTCCCACTGTTATCATGAATAGAGAGCAAATCCTTCAAAGTGGCGCCACCTCCACTAATGATTTACTTAAGCATTTAGCCATTAATACCGGCGCCGAAATCAACTCAGACCCTTTTACCCAATCTAGCAGTGCTGGCACATCACAAATTAACCTGCGTGGCCTAGGGCTTGCTTCCACCCTAACCCTAATTAACGGCCGCCGAACCACCCTTAGTGGTGCGTTTTCCATCGATGGGGCCAACTTTGTGGATATTAACAATATCCCCCTGAGTGCCATCGAGCGCATTGAAATATTGAAGGATGGTGCCAGCGCCATCTATGGATCGGATGCAGTGGCTGGAGTGGTAAATTTTATCACGCGCAAAAATTTCCATGGCTTTGAATTGAGTGGCGGTCACAAAACTGTAAGCTCCGGCAGCAATAACGACACCGATATCAGCCTAACCTGGGGCCAGCAAGATGGGACTTTTAGCTCCATGGCCACCCTTGGTTACTACACACAAGAGCCCATGAGCACCACAGAACGAGATTTTACTGTGGGTACGGGTATCAGCCAGCTGGGCAGCCCAGGGGCGTTTATACCCATAGCTGCCATTGATGCCGCTAGCCCGTATAAAGGCTTTGAAGGGCTGGCGCCTGCTGGTACACCTTACCGTGATAATGGTTGTGCTGACGGAGGAGGAGTGCCAGATAGTACCTCTCCATTTGGAATTTGCACACTAGATTACCTATCCTATTCCTACCTAGTGGCAGAAGAGACCCGCACTCAGGCCATCGCCACTATGGATTACCAACACAACAATCGGCAAACTTACTTTAGTGAGTTCTGGTATAGCGCATCTAAAAGCAAATTTACCACGGCACCCTCTTTTGCCAATCTCACCTTTCCCGTGGTACCGGCAGATAATCCAGGCAATCTAGCCGCAAACGGTGGTTTTGGCACGCCTGTAGTGTACTTAGGCAGACCCATGGGCGCGGGCTTTCCTGCCCAAGTTAACAACCGGGACTCTAAAACCTATCGTATTTTAGCCGGTCTCCAGCAATCACTGGACAAGGGATGGGAGTTTGAAAGCGCTTACCAGTACAGCCGCAATGAATTTGACTATGAAGGCGCCGATGCTTTAATAGATCGTTTTTCAGCTGCATTAAACGGCATCGGCGGCCCTAATAACGACGAATACTTCAACCCCTTTTCATCTGCCTACACTGACCCGTTACTGGCCAACAGCCAATCAGTAATAGATGATTTTTGGGTAAGATTTAAACATAAGATCACCGCTGAACTACACACGACGGACGCCACCTTAACCGGAAATTTAACCCACACAGAGCACGGGTACATTAAAACAGCGGTGGGTTTTCAGTATCGTCAGGAAACCAATGAACAAGTAGCCGATGAAAATTCACAATCGCTCAATTACGCCTTTGTATCCGGCACACAAAGCTCTAAAGGAGACAGAGATGTCGTGGCAGCATTTGCTGAATTTTCTATTCCATTTCAAGACAATATTAACCTGCAGCTAGCAGCTCGCACCGAACATTACGGCGGGGAAACTGGCACCACCTTTGACCCCAAAATTGGCCTACTGTGGCAGGCCACTGACAACATTCAATTTAGAAGCACCCTGAGTACCGCTTTTCGTGCCCCTAGCCTACAACAAAAATCCAATTCCACCGTGGCAGTGGAACAAATTGGCAGTGATTTTGTACCCGTTATCACTCAGGCCAACGCAGATCTAAAACCGGAAGAAGCCACTATCGCCAACCTAGGTTTTAGTTTCTCCACCGCTTACAATTTAATCGGCAGCGTGGACTATTGGTCTTACGACTATTCGGACATTATCATTCAGGAAAGTGCCGAAGCTATTTACGCCAACGACACCAACGATCCCCGTATTACCCGGGACGCCAATACAGGCAAGGTCACCCGCGTAGACGTGCAGTTTGTTAATGCATCCTCTATTAAAACCAATGGCATAGATCTGAATTTAAACTACAACATTGACAGCAAATTTGGCATTTTCCTTTTTGATAGCCAAACCAGTTGGATTCGCACTTTTGATTTAAAAGAAGCGGGCAACAGCACCACCATAGATGCAGTGGGAAATCGAAACGGTCTTAACATTGCCCGTTCACTACCGGCGTTGCGTTCTAGCCTTTCTGCAAACTGGATCATGAACCAGCATTCCACTACGTTTTTTACGCGTTATGTAGATCAATATAAAGACGATGCCAACAGCGATGCCACCATTAAACAAAACATCACTTACGATGTGCAATACGCCTATCAATTACCCTACCTATCCCGCCTAGAGTCCAGCATCAGCCTAGGCATGATAAATATTTTAGATACCGACCCTCCAGAAGTTGCCACGATCTTGGGCTATGATTCAAAAATTCATGACCCTAGAGGCAGAACCATTTATGGCCGTTTCACCATGCGTTATTGAGATTATTTTAATAACGCACCGATACAAGCTAGACTTATAATACCGTCAAGCTAATTGCGATTTTATAATGAAAATCAATATCGCCCAACATACGTACTTAGCAACAGACACTGCTGACCCCGTTTTTTTGCAAGCCCTGCCAAAAGCAGAACTGCATATTCACCTAGAAGGCTCATTAGAGCCTGAACTCATGTTTAAACTTGCCAAACGTAACGGTATTAACCTGCCCTATTCATCCATTAAGGATATTAAACAGGCCTATAACTTTCACAACCTGCAATCATTTTTAGACATCTATTACCAATGCGCTGAAGCGCTGCAAACTCAGCAGGATTTTTTTGATTTAACCTGGGCCTACTTATTAAAATGTCACGAGGAAGGCGTGGTTCACGTGGAGCCATTTTTTGACCCTCAAACCCATACCGAGCGTGGCTTAGAATTTAAAATTGCCATTCTGGGCATTCACCAAGCACTGGAGCAAGGCGAAAAAGACTTAGGCATTAGCTATGGATTGATTCTGTGTTTTCTACGTCACCTGCCTGAAGCATCGGCCCTAGAGTGTCTTGCCACTGCAAAACCTTACCTATCGCTTTTTGTTGGTGTGGGCCTAGATTCATCCGAGCAGGGTAATCCGCCGGAAAAATTTACTCAAGCATTTAAATTAGCCCGTGAATGGGGGCTTAAGGCAGTGGCGCACGCCGGAGAAGAAGGCCCTTCACATTACATAGTGCAGGCTTTAGACATATTAAAAGTACAAAGAATTGATCACGGTGTGAGCTGCACGCAAGACAACAAATTAGTGGCAAGACTAAATAGCCAGCAGACGCCATTAACCGTCTGTCCACTTTCCAACACGAAGCTAAAAGTATATTCCCATATGAATCAACACCCCGTACTTAAACTGTTAGACCTGGGGCTTAACGTATGCATAAATTCAGATGACCCAGCCTTTTTTGGTGGTTATTTATTGGCAAATTTTCAAGCTTTGGTTAATGATTTAAGCCTCAACCGAGGACAAGCAGCACAACTGGCTGCCAACAGCATTAATGGCAGTTTTTTAGACCCTGTTCGTAAAGAGGAAGCCCTCTCTTTATTAATAAAAGTAGCCTCTAAGGATTAAATAGAAAAGCTCAGTGACGATTTAAATCCGTATTGAAAAATCGAAATACTGCACTAGACGCTTCCTCATCAGATTGGCGCCAACCATATATTTGAGGCCGCTGTTTTTCAATGACCAGTGAATCCCATAACAACCAATCAAATATCGACAAAACATTACACATATTGCGCGCCGAATTTCTACTGCGACTATGGTGTTGATGATGCATATTGGGAAACACTAAAATGTGACATAAGCCATACATGAGTTTACGCACCACTGGATTGTTATGATTAAGCAAATATAAATCGTAACTGCGCCCCCAGTTAACATGCACGTGCATTCCCCACACCACCTTAAAAACAGTTCCCCATAAAAATACCTCATAAAACCCCAAGTACAAACACACCAACCCAAACCAATAGTTCGGCAATGCCAGCCACCACCCCCAATGCTCCACATACGTATGAGTAGCAGAGAGCTCACCCTTGTTATCATTACCACCCAGCTGATGATGAGGTCGGTGAGCCACCTTATAAAACGCCTGAATACGCTCTAACCATTTTCTTTTTGGCTTAGCCGAATGGGTAAACAAATGAACACGGCCATGCAGGTATTCATCAATTAAAAAATAAACAAATAATGACAGCCAAAAATATTCAAGATCCACCCAATGAAAAGCCCCGTCGTAAACAGGAAATATCACACTCATAACAATAAAAATTAAATACGTTAATGCCGGCCGCTGCACGATCGCCAAAAAGCCAAAGGCTAAACCTGCCATCTGCCAATCTAACTTAGTTTTTTTACCTTGCCTATAACGCCCCATAAGCCATTCGTACATTACAAATACCCACAAAGTAGTCAAGGTCACCACTGACATAGTGATCGATATGGTATGTACATCTGAATTTGTTAACGGATCAGGGAGCATGGTTTTTCCTTTATGTCACATTTTAAGGTTCACAGATGCTAGCCCACCCTTTAATATAAGAAAAATTTATATTTTACATGTTAGATATTCACCAAACTTAATTCTGGACACTCATGGGCATTAACTTACGCAGCGTCGACCTTAATTTACTGACCGTATTTGATGCGGTAATGGAGAAAGGCAAACTGTCCCATGCCGCACAAACATTAGGCATGACCCAGCCAGCCGTCAGTAACGCCGTGGCTCGATTGCGGTTAACCTTCAACGATGAGCTCTTTATTCGTGCAAGACACGGCATGCTGCCGACACCAAGGGCCCAAGAGCTATTTCAGCCCATACGCCTAGCACTGCAGACAATCAAGGCGACCCTAGATCCAGAACGGAGCTTTGACCCTAACACCTCTGAACGCACCTTTAAAATGGCCATAGGCGACTATGGCGAACTCATTTTACTGCCGGCCCTATTGGGCCTAATAAACCCATTTACTGGCCGGCTTAAAATAGAAACCTTCCCCGAAATGGATGCTAAAAGCCTGGAATTAGTGAAGCAGGGGCAAATTGATTTTTATTTTGACCATAAGCCACCAACCGAGGCACAACTGGACTACTGCCAAGTCAGTGAAGAAGAAGTGGTGGTTATTTGTCGTAAAAACCACCCTCACATAAAAAAGACACTCACCCAACAGGAATACCTACAAAGCCGCCATATCATCTTAAAAGTTCAGCACCACAACCTCACGATGCTAGAGGACTTCCTGCAGACAGACACCCTTATTGCACGCAATGTATTAGCCGAAGTAAGACAATACGTCGCGATTCCTGAGCTAATAACCCAAACCGACTGCATTGCAACCGTTCCAAAAAGAATGGCCGAGCATTATGCGCAACAAAGAGAACTCACTATCCTGCCCTTTCCTTTTAAAATTAAAAAAAGCAAAGCCTATATGATTTGGCATACATCCTTAAACCAAGATCAAGCCCACTCATGGCTCAAAGAAAGCATGTTTAAATTACTGAATTTACCCCTGCCCGAATAACACGCACAAAAAAGCCCCAGTGAAATTTAATTTCATTGGGGCTTTTTAAACTAAAGACTATTAGGCTGTTTTCTTAGCTGCCGTTTTCTTTGCGCTGGTTTTTTTGGCACTTGTTTTTTTAGCGCTTGTTTTCTTAGCACTGCTTTTCTTAGCCGTTGTTTTCTTGGCTGCCGTTTTTTTAGCGGGGGCACGTTTTGCTTTTTCTGAAGCAACCCATTTACCACCTTCAAAGTACGCCGTCCAACCTGATGCCTTGCCTTCGTCGTTATCGGTAGACACATACAACTCCTGTGTTTTGCGACTGTAACGCACCATAGATTTATTGCCGTTAGCATCTTCTACCGGAGCATCCAGCAAGAAATGATATTTCTCAGGCAATTCGCTCTTGTGAGGAATCATCTCAAATACCTTAGGTGCACGAGTCTCGCGATTTTTTGGAAACTGACTGGCCGCTAAAAACAATCCAGCCGCACCGTCACGCAAAATATAAGTATCATCTACTTTCACACACTGCAATTCAGGGCACGGCACCGGATCCATCTTAGGAGGCGCTGGCTGGCCGCTACGCAGTAACTTGCGAGTATTCTTACATTCCTCAGCCATACAACCAAAATACTTGCCAAATCGGCCGTTTTTAAGCTGCATTTCATCGCCGCACTTATCACACTCTAGCGATGGGCCGTCATACCCTTTAATGACAAACTCTCCGGCTTCCACCTCAAAGCCCACACAATCGGGATTATTACCACATATGTGCAACTTACGAGCTTCATCCACCAAATAACTTTCCATGGCGGTATTACAAATACTACAACGGCGTTTATTGCGTAAACGTAAGCTCTCAGCCTCATCGTCTTCGTCAGCGCTTATGGCCTCGTCACCGGCGGTTAAGTTCATGGTTTTGCTGCAACGCTCTTTAGGCGGCAAAGCATAGCCTTCGCACCCTAGAAATACGCCTGTAGTACCGGTACGAATTTGCATATTACGACCACAATCGGGACAAGGCACATCCGTTCTCACGGCGGGATTAAGGCGCATGCCCCCTTCATCGTTACTGGCTTTCTCTAAATCGCCGGTAAAATCCTGATAGAAATTATCAAGAACATCTTTCCACTGTAATGAACCTTGTGCGATACCATCCAGCTTCTCTTCCATGTTGGCGGTAAAATCGTAGTCCATTAAATCAACAAAATTTTCTGTTAAACGACTGGTAACGATTTCACCCATTTTTTCAGCAAAGAATCGTTTACCTTCTGTACGAGCATAACCACGGTCTTGAATGGTTGAGATAATCGCTGCATACGTTGACGGGCGACCTATGCCGCGTTTTTCAAGTTCACGCACTAAGCTTGCTTCGTTGAAACGTGCTGTGGGTTTAGTAAAATGCTGTTTTGGCTCCACATGATCAAGTGCCAGTGCCTCACCGGCCTTTAAATCAGGCAGCAAGTGGTCATCTTCGTTTTTAGCCTGGGCGGTCATGGCACGTAAATGGCCGTCAAAACGTATTACACGCCCCTTCGCCTTAAGTTCAAAATCACCACAGCCAGCAATTAACGAACTACTGGTAAATTCAGCATCGGTCATCTGGCACGCCATAAAACGCTGACGGATAAGCTCGTACAAGCGTAGAGCGTCTGCATCCATAGATTTAAGCTCACCTGACGTAGTGCGCACATTAGATGGGCGAATCGCTTCGTGAGCCTCCTGGGCCCCTTCTTTACTACTATAAGAGCGGGGTTCAGCCGGTAAATACTTATCGCCATAGATATCCGAGATGAATTCACGCGCCGAAGCCACTGCGTCGCCGCTTAAATTTGTGGAATCAGTACGCATATATGTGATGTAACCGCCTTCGTATAAACGCTGGGCCATCATCATGGTTTTCTTAACGCCAAAACCTAAACGAGTGCTGGCTGCCTGCTGCAAGGTAGAAGTAATAAACGGCGCAGATGGGCGCGAACGCGTAGGTTTGTCCTCACGCTTCGTAATGCTGTACGGCTGCGACTCCAGAACCGCAACCGCTTTCATAGCTTGCTCTTCGGTGACAGGTTTAAACGCAACACCATTTTCTTTACTCACCTGAAAGCGGACGTTATCACCACCCTTGGATGCCAAATGACTAAACGCTTCCCAGTATTCCTCTGGTATAAAGGCTCGAATTTCCGCCTCACGCTCAACCACTAGCCGCACGGCAACGGACTGAACACGGCCTGCTGACAAACCACGAGCAATTTTGGACCACAAAAGTGGTGATACCATAAAGCCCACCACGCGATCTAAAAAGCGACGAGCTTGCTGTGCATCGACTCTTGCTTGGTCTAGTACAGTGGGCGCCTCAAATGCCTCTTGAATGGCAGATTTAGTGATTTCGTTGAAAACGACCCTTTTGTAAACGGCACCGGTGTCGCCAATGATTTCCTTGAGGTGCCACGCAATGGCTTCCCCCTCTCTATCCAAATCGGTTGCGAGATAGATAGTGTCGGCATCTTTGGCGAGCTTACGTAGTTCATTAACTACTTTTTCTTTGCCCGGAAGAACCTCATATTGAGCTTCCCAATCATTTTCAGGGTCTATACCCATCTTTTCGACGAGCTTAATCTTGTCCTTTTTCCTTTTATGAACAATTTTAGCTTCAGGTAATAGTTTACGCGTGATGGCAGCTTGCCGAGCACGCTCTTTAGGGTCCACGGGCTTACGATTCGCCCCTGTTGGCAAATCACGCACATGACCCACTGAGGACTTAACGATAAAATCGTTACCCAAGTATTTATTGATTGTTTTAGCTTTTGCCGGTGACTCGACAATTACAAGCGACTTACCCATATAGCTGCTAGTTCCCTAAGTTCGCTCAGTTTTAATTGGCACATATATAATGCGCGGCTTTTAATCGGTCAAGCAAAAACCTTAATTTATGCAAAGCTGATGCAAAAATGATTACTTTTTAAACACAATAGCTTCAAATTACAGTGCTACACTTTAAACAAGATTTAGTTGCTTAAAGTGAATACTGCAAATTATATGAGTTATATTTTAATCATTAGCATCATTCTGGCGGTTATGGGGGCATTACTATTTGCTCACCGTATCACCCAAAAAGAGAAGCTTAGCCGAAAGATTAGCAGTCAAGCAAAACGCATGCTGCATCGTGCCGATGAAATATGGGAAATTGCAGAGGGCACCACCTCCCTGATACACGCGCCCGACATCATCGAGGCGCTAATGGACTTTTATATTTTTCAAATCCGTCGCCGCGATGAAGTACTTAGTTGCGATGATACCGACAGCCTAATTCAATCCGCCGAAGAGTTTAAAACTAAATATGATGGTACTAAGGTGAAGAATGAGTTAAAAAATGATCAAGAAATAAATCAAGCTAAACGGGTTTTCTCCCGCACCAGCAAAGCACTAAGAACTGCCCTAGACAAGAAACTCATCTCAGGGCAAAGCTGCGTGTCTATGCGCAACGCTTTAAAGCGCCGCACCCTAGACCTGCAAGTAGATGCATATGAGCGCTTAGGTGACGCTGCAGGCGAACGCCAAGACCCGGCTGTTGCTACCAACTATTACAAGTTTGCCAAAAAACTACTGATTGAATCAGATTTAAAATTTGAGGGTAAAAATGAGCGGGTAAGGAATATTAGCGAAAAAACACAGACCTTATTTGGTAACACCGTAGAAGACCAACTTACAAGAGGGCTAAAAAAAGAAGGCGACTCAATAGATGAGCATGGTATTCCAAAAACAGTAGAAACCATGCAAGACAAGAAAAACTTTTAAACTCTTAATCCGCTTTTACTAAATCGAATCTGGGTTTTGATACACCTTCCACCAATACTGTCTCTTGAAACATGCCAAGCGGCCTTACCCAATAGCCATATTCTCCGTAAAGCGCCTGATAACACACCAACCACTCTTGTGTTTCACTATGCTGCGCACATGACATGACTTTATAAAGTGCACCTTTATAATGCTTGTATATACCTGCTTTAACCACACTAACACCCCAATTATATAAATGTACGTTACATAGCTTTTTGATTCTAAGTGAGTCTGCGCCCTGCAACTCAAATCATTTACTGCAGACACAAAAAAGCCGAGGCGAGCCTCGGCTTTTTTTAGAGACTATAAATCAATGAAGACTTATAGACGCTCCCATACAGTAGCAATACCCTGACCCATACCAATACACATGGTAGAGACACCGTACTTAGCATCTTTCTGCTCAAGTACGTTAATCAGTGTAGTAGAGATACGAGCACCAGAACAACCCAGTGGGTGTCCAAGAGCAATCGCGCCACCATGGATATTGATTTTTTCTTCAGCCACATCTTTAAGACCTAAATCTTTAACACATGGTAGAGACTGAGCAGCGAACGCTTCGTTCAATTCCCAGAAATCAATATCTTGAGCTGTTAAGCCAGCACGCTTAAGTGCTTTCTTAGTAGCTGGAACAGGACCGTAACCCATGATCGCAGCATCACAACC
>MAAB01007720.1_pt1 | contig 12328 bp, 9 predicted proteins | sample 1115991 | NCBI WGS metagenome assembly MAAB01 (sample SAMN04961124, study PRJNA320927) | seawater metagenome | isolation source: sample BD02T18 sea water enriched with oil for 18 days | place: USA:Gulf of Mexico | collected 2013-07-27
GTCGATGGTAGTCAGTTTTATGTTGAAGCCACCTACGGCATGAACGATATGACCTATGGTGTTAGTTATGGCCTAGGGGCACAGGACAGTGGCACCAATGCAAGCGGAGCCATTCCTGAAATAGAAAATACCTTAGCCATGGCGTTTGCCCATAAAAAAGTCTCTGATAATTTGCACCTAATGTTTGAAGTGCAATCTTATTCGTCCGAAACCAACAAGGCAGCCACGCTAGAGTACACGGCACTAAGCACCGGTATTCAGCTAGATTTTTGACAATTAATAAATGTATTCTTTGAAATTTCAGTGACTAAATATTTCAAAGAATAATGAATTATTTATGGGTGGTAATTATGAACAAACATATTATTTCCAATCGTTTTAAATGTCTAACTGCGTTAGCAGCCGCCCCCTTACTGGCCATGAGTGTATCGTCTTATGCCGACATGGATGCCGCTAAACGGTGGGTGGATAACGAGTTTAATGAATCCACTTTGACTAAAGATCAGCAAATGAAAGAGATGGATTTTTTTATAAATGCCTCTAAACCCTTTAAAGGCATGGATATTAAAGTGGTATCCGAAACCATTGCGACTCACGTGTACGAATCAGATGTTTTGGCTAAAGCATTTACTGAAATAACCGGTATAAAAATAAAACACGTATTAACCGGTGAAGGGGATGTCATTCAAAAATTACAGCACCAAATGTACACAGGTGAAAACCTATTTGATGCCTATATTAATGACTCAGACTTAATTGGTACTCATTACCGTTATGGTGAGGTTTTGCCTATCAGTGATTTTATGGTGGGCGAAGGGGCAGATGTCACCCTGCCAACACTGGATATACAAGATTTCATTGGTATTAAGTTTACAACCGGATTAGACGATAAAATATATCAACTTCCTGATCAACAATTCGCAAACCTATATTGGTTTAGACAAGATTGGTTTGAGCGAAAGGATTTACAAGACAAGTTTAAAAAAGAATATGGTTATGCGTTAGGTGTGCCATTAAATTGGTCAGCCTATGAAGATATAGCGGAGTTTTTTACGGATAAAGTAAAAGAAATTGATGGGGTTCGAGTTTATGGCCACATGGATTACGGTAAAAAAGATCCGTCATTAGGCTGGCGCTTCACGGATGCTTGGTTATCTATGGCCGGGGCCGGTGACATAGGCCTACCCAACGGCAAGCCCGTTGATGAATGGGGCATTCGTATGGAAGGCTGCCACCCAGTGGGTTCTTCCGTGGCTCGTGGAGGCGCAACCAATGGCCCTGCTGCGGTTTATTCCATTGCTAAATATATTGATTGGCTACAACGATTTGCGCCACCAGGGTCAAGAGAGATGGACTTTAGTCAAGCAGGTTCAATCCCCGCAAAAGGACATATTGCTCAGCAAATATTTTGGTACACCGCGTTTACCGCCGACATGATTAAAAAAGGCTTGCCTGTTGTTAATGGTGATGGCACACCTAAATGGCGCATGGCGCCATCGCCTTATGGCTCATACTGGGAAAAAGGCATGAAACTAGGTTATCAAGATGCAGGGGCCTGGACGTTCTTAAAAAATACGCCGCTAAAACAGCGTAAAGCGGCTTGGTTGTATGCTCAGTTTGTTGTATCTAAGACGGTATCACTTAAAAAAACATTAGTGGGATTAACACCGATTAGAGAGTCCGATATTCAATCTGATGCCATGACTATGGCTGCTCCAAGACTGGGTGGCCTTGTTGAGTTTTATCGAAGCCCTGCCCGTGTTGCTTGGACCCCAACCGGTGTTAACGTGCCTGATTACCCTAAGCTAGCCCCTTTGTGGTGGAAAAACATTGGTGATGCTTCAAGTGGCAAAAAAACACCTCAGGAAGCAATGGATGCTTTAGCCAAAGCGCAAGATAAAGTACTGACTAAGATTGAACGTGCTGGTGCACAAACCAAATGCGCACCAAAACTAGCCAGACGTAAAAACCTTAAGGGTGCTGAATACTGGTTAGCCCAACCGGGTGCGCCAAAAGCCAAACTGGCCAATGAAAAACCCAAAGGTGAAACAGTACCGTACGATCAATTACTTAAAGCATGGAAAGAAGGTAAAGAGCGTTAATTAGTGTGTAAAGTAGATGGAGAAATGTTAAACAACTGTCTCCCTCTACTTTACTGACGCGTTAAATCAGCACACTAGTTTTGAAATGGATTGAAACTTGTTTAGGTTAAATATGAAATTTTCGATAGGACAAAAAGTAGGTGGCGGGTTTTTATTAGTAACCTTAATGTTAATAATCGCAAGCTCGGCTGGATTTTTTGGTGCGGTTAAATTGGGAAGTACCATAGGTTACATTGCTAATAGCGCTTGGCCTGCTGCCGAGGGCGGCACCTTAATGTCGGTTTCTATTCAACAGCAAACAGCAAGCACCAACCGAATTATATCAGGCCTAATACCCATTGATTCTACGCAAAAAATCAACATGACTGAAACCAAAAAAACAGCCATGCAAGGCATTAAAAATATTGAGAATTCAACGCTCATTAAGCCAGATAAAATTTTAACACTAAAGAATTTTTATTCATTTTACAACAAAGAACAAGAAAACTTATTGGCGTCCCATAAAAATTTTGTACAAGCACGTAAAGATGCATTCAATGGCTTCAATGATTTTGAAAGATTTATGAAAGTATTGGATTATTATAACTCACAGATTTTTGGCCTTCCTGATGTTGACGTGGACGATAAGTTTGATTTAATAAACAGTTTCTTTTTATCTAAAAGTATTTTGCAAACACGTTTTTATTACATGCAACGATTGCTTGGCGGGGAAAATGAATCTGAAATGCTTGATGCATTAGAGGGTGAAAAAGAAAACTTAGAGGATGAAATATACACTTTAACTGATTTAAGCCTTATTGATAACAAAGTTCGTACCGGTGAATTTAAAGGTAAACACACCTATCCAGAGGTTCTAAATAAATTATTGGCTGTTCACATTCAACAATTTGATAAAGTTTTTTCCACTTTCTCAAAATTTATCAAAGCTAAAAAATCATATAATTTCAGTGAACTTGAACTGCTTAAAAATAGCGGAGAAATAACTAAATCTATAAAGGCATTAGTAGAAAATGAAACAGCTTCAGCCGAAGGCACAAAAAGCACGGTATACCAGGCTATTATTTTAGTTAGCATATTTGGTATTTTAATTGCTATTATTGCAACTATTACTTCGGTAATAAGTGTTGTAAAACCGATAATAGAAGCTGGAAAATGCATGAAAGATATTGCAGTGGGTGATGGCGACCTTACTGTACATCTACCCGTAAAAGGCAAAGACGAAATTGCCTATATGGGTAAACATTTCAATACGTTTGTTGGAAAAATACATAATGTAATAAAACTAATCATTGAAGTTTCTGAAAATCTATCTATTTCGGCCAATCAGTTAAAAAAAGTTTCTGATGCCACAAGTGCAGCAACAGAAAAACAGCAATCCGCAAGTATTCAAATAGCGACCGCGTTATCTCAAATGACCAGTACCGCACAAGACGTGGCAAAAAATACCGCCAATGCAGAAGATGCCTCTAATTTGGCAAACCAACAGGTTGCACAAAGCCAAACTGCCGTTACTGAGAACAGAGATACTATTAGTACATTGGCCTCAGATATAGAACAAGCCGCACATGTTATAAAACAACTTACCGACGAGAGCGAAGCCGTTGGCAATATATTAAGCGTTATTCGCGGTATTGCAGACCAGACGAACTTATTGGCACTTAACGCGGCAATTGAAGCCGCTAGGGCTGGAGAACAAGGGAGAGGTTTTGCCGTTGTTGCCGATGAGGTAAGAACACTGGCACAACGAACACAGGAGTCGACCACCGAGATTCAAACCGTGATTGAAAGCTTACAAGGTAAATCAAAAGATGCCATGACCGCAATGGAAGGCAGTCGGGACAGGGCTAGTGAAAGTGTCATTAGCGCCAATAAGGCAAGTGAATTGTTAGCAAGTATTACTGAATCTGTCACGATTGTATTAAGCATGAATATGCAAATAGCCACTGCGGCTGAAGAGCAAGTGGCTACAACAGAAGAGATCAATAAAAATGTTAATGCTATTAATGAAATGTCGCAAGAAACGGCATCGGATGCATCAAAAACAAAATCCGAAGCTGACAATGTGACCACTCTTGTTAAAAACATGCATGAATTAACCGCACAATTTAAGGTTTAATTTGTGCTGTTAATAAACAGCAGGCAAACCTTAAAAGGTGGCTCCTCGGCTCTAGTATTCGGTAATTGCTCCAGGCATTACTCTAATACATCACATCCCTGTCACGACCATGGCACCTAGCTTTCATAGCTAATGCTGTACGAGTCCGATGAGCATATACGCTCCTTGCCATCCATGGCACCGCGCTATACCGTTCATCCTGAACATAAAAAAAGCCCGCTGCTTTCACAGCGGGCTTTTTTTATTCAAACAGATTAATGAGTCTGTTCAGCGCCTTCTTTTTCGGCTTGTGCTTTGGCTTGTGCTTGCTGCATGCTTTGCGCGTAGATCGCATCAAAGTTAACAGGCGCTAGCATTAGAGCTGGGAAGCTGCCCTTAGTGACTAGGGAGTCTATTGCTTCACGGGCGTATGGGAACAACAAGTTAGGGCAAAACGCACCCAGTGTTTGATGCATTGCTGCGCCTTCTAGGCCTTCAATTTTGAAGATTCCGCCTTGATGAATCTCGGCCAAGAATGCCGTTTTGTCTTCGTTTTTAGCGGTTACTGTTAGCGTAAGGATAACCTCGTACACATCGTCAGCAATCTTTTTGCTAGCGGTGTTTAGGTCCATGTTAATTTGTGGTTTCCACGCCTGACGGAATACTTCAGGTGTATTTGGGCTTTCAAACGATACGTCTTTTGTAAATATACGCTGAATGCCAAACTGGCCTTTTTTGGCTTCGGGTGTTGCTGCTTCTGTTTGATCTGTCATGGCTATGTTCTCATATTCTTATTGTGGAGCAATTATTTTTTAACGAGTGGTAAGTTGTTACCGGACCATTCCATAATACCGCCACTTAGGCGATATACGCTGGTAAAGCCATTATCTTTAAGGAGCTTAGCAGCCGATGAAGAGGTTTGACCCGCCTTGCATACCACTATAACTGGGGTCTCTTTGTGTTTTTCCAACTCCCCCAAGCGATTATTTATTTGTGTGTTAGGAATATTCACCGAATCCACTAGGTGGCCGGCCTTAAAATCGTTTTTATCACGAATATCCAATACTAGGGCATTTTCTTGGTTTATAAGGCGTGTGGCTTCATGGGTGCCCACTTTAGGGCCGGCTTTTAACGATCCATCCCACGCTAGTAGAGCAAAACAACCCGCTAATAGGCCCACTAGAATCCAATGATTAGTCGCAAATTCAATAAACTGTTCCATAACACACCTTCAAAATTTAGGTCCGCAGTATACCCGATTTGCAGCACATCCCAAGGGCCAGTTTGGAACATGGCATCTGGGCGTACAACCATGTAAAATTGTCGATTAATTATCCATTTCCAGATACAGCACAGGTATTATGTCAATTCAGCCAAAACCGGTAGCCCTAATCATTCTTGACGGATTTGGCGTGCGCGAAGCCGCCTCTGACAACGCCATTCACCATGCGAACACGCCCACCTGGGACCGCTTAATTGCAAATTACCCCGTAAGCGAGATTCAAACATCAGGTGCAAGCGTAGGCTTACCCGATGGCCAAATGGGCAACTCCGAAGTGGGCCACATGAACCTAGGGGCTGGCCGCATTGTTTACCAAAACTTTACGCGTATTAATAAGTCTATTAAAGACGGTGACTTTTTTGAAAACCCTGCGTTAACCGCTGCCATAGACAAAGCCGTTGCGGCTAATAAAGCCGTTCACTTATTTGGTTTATTAAGCCCAGGTGGCGTACACAGCCACACCAACCACATTGAAGCCTTGGCCACTATGGCCAAACAGCGCGGCGCTAAAGCCATTTATGTACACGGTATTTTAGATGGCCGTGATGTACCACCACAAAGCGCACAACCGTTCATTGAAAAAATGGACGCACATTTGGCCAGCCTAGAGTTAGGCAGCCAAGCAAGGCTTGCCACCTTAGTGGGCCGTTACTACGCTATGGACCGCGATAACCGCTGGGACCGAGTGCAATTAGCCTATGATATGTACACGCAAGGCAAATCCAAATACCAAGCGGCTACTGGGGTAGAAGGTTTAAAAGCCTCCTATGAACGTGATCAAAACGACGAATTTGTACAAGACATCATATTAGGCGATGCCGTCACAGTAGAAGATGGCGACAGCGTAATATTTGCCAATTTTAGGCCCGACCGCGCCCGTGAGCTTACCCGCGCGTTTGTAGACGCAGACAGCTTTGGCAAAGACGGCAATGGCTTTACTCGCCGTACCCAGCCTAAGTTGAGTGACTTTGTAACGCTTACTCAATATGCCGCCACCATTGAGACACCCGTAGCATACGCTCCGGCCATTATTAACAATGATTTGGGCGAATATGTGTCGGGGCTTGGAAAAACCCAGCTGCGCATTAGTGAAACTGAAAAATATGCCCACGTGACGTTTTTCTTCAGTGGCGGGCGCGAGGATTTATACCCAGGTGAAGAACGCATCTTAATCAACAGCCCAGATGTGGCCACCTACGACCTACAGCCTGAAATGAGCGCTCCTGAAGTCACCGACAATTTAGTGAGCGCCATTGAAAACCAAGCCTTTGATTTAATTGTGTGCAACTACGCCAATGGCGACATGGTTGGGCACACTGGTGTATTTGATGCCGCCGTAAAAGCCGTTGAAACATTAGATGAATGCCTTAAGCGCATTACCGATGCTATTCTTAAAGTGGGCGGCGAATGTTTGATTACTGCCGACCATGGTAACTGCGAACAAATGCTAGACCCTAACGGGGGCCCCATGACACAACATACAACTGGCCCGGTTCCATTGATTCATGTGGGACCACAAGGCAAAACCATTAACCTTAGGCAAGACGGCGCGCTGTGCGACATAGCCCCTACCTTATTAGCCATGATGGGTGAGTCGCAACCGGCCGAAATGACCGGTAAAATCCTTACCGAGAACATATAAGTGGCAGCGGTGATGCACTTACACACCCGTGCCCCATGGGCACAAGTGTGTTTAATGCTGTGCGTATTAGCACTGGGTTTGGCCGTAAATCCAGCCCATGCTGAAAACACTAGCTCAGGACAAAGTACCAAACAAGGTGAACAACATCTTGAGAAACTGCGCACCGACATCACCGAATTACAACGTTACTTAAAAGAAGTACAAAAAAATCATGAATCGTTAGTAAAGTCTTTGCGCAACAGCGACAAAGACGTCGCCGACATGAGCAAACAAGTTGAAGCAATACGGCGCGCTCTGCGGGAGGAGCGCCAGCGCCTAAAAAAGCTACAGGCCGAGCAACGGACGCTCAGCCAATCCCAAGCCCAACAACAAAAAGTCCTTAAAAATATTATTTTAGCCAGTTACAAATTAGGCCAACAGCCCAAATTAAAACTGCTACTTAACCAACAGGATGCTAGCTTGCTGTCACGCAACATGCACTACCTACAATATTTTAATCACGCCCACCAAGAACAAATTTTAAATTTTCGCACTACCTTACTAAAAGTAAACACCGTAACGGAACAAGTCTCTGCACAAAAAAAATCATTGCAGGGGAAATTGGCCACGCTTAAAAGCAGCCACGAATTATTAAAAGATAAACAAGACAAGCAAAAGCTAAATGCCCGCGCGTTAAATAAAACCATTAATTCAAGCGACAAAAAACTGGTACGCCTACAGGCTGACCGCCAACAGTTAATGGCCGTATTAGGTAAAGTAGAAGAGGTTTTTTTAAACTACGAACGCAGCCAAGAAAGCCGACCATTTAAATCGTTAAAGGGGAAGTTACCTAGTCCCTTTAACCACAAACCTAAAAAAATGTTTGGTCGATTACAAGACAACAACAAACAAAAATGGCTAGGCTGGACTTTTTCCGGACGCGCTGGTTCACACGTTAAAGCCATTCATCATGGCCGTGTGGTCTTTAGCGACTGGTTAAGAGGCTTTGGATTATTAACCATAGTGGATCATGGGCAGGGTTATATGAGTTTATATGCCCGCAACCAAGCCTTATTAAAGTCGGTGGGCGACTGGGTAGAAACCGGCGAGGTCATTAGCAAGCTTGGCCGCAGTGGTGGCTTTGACAACGATGCCTTGTATTTTGAAATCCGCTATAAAGGCACGCCGCAAAATCCTAAACGCTGGCTGAAAAGCTAGCTCAAACAACTTTTGTCACCCCCAAGTAATGATGTGAGTCCAGCGGATCTTTCTACATTTGTTGGTAGCCTCTACTTTATCCTCTATTGCCACCTGCGCTGTCGAAAAACTTAAATATTAAGACTGCTCTGTATTTAAAGAATGAGATTTACCATATCACACTAAAATTTACAGCTTAGACCTCACTACCCAGCCTTAAAATTTACAATATTTTTTAACTTCTTATAAATAGTTCGTCCTTTAAAGCCATCTATATGTATTTCTCTCTCATTATTGTTTAATATCCGCGCTCGATTAACATAAAGAAAGGACACTTTAATGAATTTAACATTCAAATTATTTTTAACTGCTTTAATAAGCATCGTTTTGTCGGCATGTAGCTTTGATTTTGATGATGACGATAGCTCATCGTCTTCGCCAAAAGTTATTACATCAACATTGCAAGGTACAGTATTTGACGCCGTGACCGGTGAGCGAATTACCGATAAATCTCTTAAAGTTACACTAGTTCAAGGCAAGTCTTACCGTAATGCATCTGTAAAAACAGGTTCTTCTGATTTTGCTGGTGACTATGCACTGTCTAGCATTCCAACTTCTGTGAACAGTAACTTAACGTATCGTATTGATATCCGTGTAGATGGTTACCAGCGTTTACAAGCCGCCATAAACTTTAATGCCGCCGCAACCGAAGAGATCAACCCTAACCTTTTAGGAAACGTTTATCTTTTCCCACTTGGCTTAACGGCTCCCGATCAAACGGTAACGGTTCTCTTTAATAACGAACCTGTTGAAGGCGCAACTGTATTATTACAACCCACCACTAGCACTAATGTATTAACTTCAGATAGCAGTAATATTCTGCAAGCGGCCAGCGATGGTTTCTTAGGGGCTAATAGCGCAGTTACAGATGTAAATGGTAACGCTGTTTTTGCGGGCGCAAACTTAGCATTGGGTGGCAGCTACAACATTGATGTATTACCAGCGGTTCATGAAGGCACTCAGCTTGCACAGACCACAGGTACAACTGTTGTAATCGGTACAAGTACTGTTATGCAAACTGTTAACCTTACAGATTTAGCGCCAGGTAACGACAACGGTCTTTATATTCTTAGTGCTTCTAACTCTGACAACAATACTGTTGATAGTAATGGTCAACTTGTTTTGGTATTCAGCCGTGAAATTACCTTAGTACACGAATCTATTACACAAGCTTCTTTAGTAGGAGCCACCACTGCAACACTAGACAACACTACCGTGCCAGATACCACAGTGACTGTATCGCTAGCGGCGGACAATATTACGCTAACATTAACACCTAACTTTACTGTTGCTCCTGAATTCTTTAGTGGCTCTAACCCAACTACCGCTGATAACGGCATGCTGGTTCAATTCAGTAACTTATTTGTACGCGTGAAAGATTCTGATGAAGATGGCGAATTATTTGACGTATTCGCTGATTTATCTAACACCTCAGGTACTGCTCCATCTAACTCAGTACAAGCTACTACTGACTTCTAAGTTATACAATCTGGCTGCCCTGCAGCCAGATTTGCCTTCATGTCATCAGTATATTTTCTGAGACATTTAGCGCCAAGTAAATCCCCTTAGCAGCCACCACTACATCTCATCATTTTTACTCTAACCCGTTAAAAGTAGAAACCTACGGGGTCCACCATCAGAATAAAGCGATTATATCGCCCTGACTTTCGCCCCAGAAAACTTTCTAGCTTTATACACTGCCCAAAATACTAATTACAGATCTTTGACTTACTCTCCTACAATAACCGCCAAAACTTTTCTAGAAAATTAATTCGCCATCGCTACTAAGGCCGAACAAGGTCACGTCTAATGGAATGACTCACCCCACCTTAAACTAGGCTGAAGATGATAAAACTCCAAAAGTACTTTTGGCGCATTAACGTTTTAAAAATATCTATGACTTCAATAAACTGATAGTACGTGTAGAAGCCCGTTTTTCATGTGACAGGGGCGGCAGTAACCGAGGTGTAGTGTGAATAACAAAGTGTATTTACGCCTAAAAGAGTATGGCTCTGAGATTTCGTATTTTACCGGTAAACTAGAAAACTAGAAAACTACTTAAAATACAAAGAGCTTCCTTATGAGCGCATAGCCGCGTCTGCCCTTACTGGGACTAAACTAAAAAAGAAGGTCTATGTGAATTAAACTTGCCTAAGGGCGCTGGATGTAGAATTCCACACACATTATTGAGTGGTTTGAAAAATAATGCCCAAAGTCCCCCATGGCTCCACAAGACCCATAACAAGCCTTATTAAAGTCGGTGGGCGACTGGGTAGAAACCGGCGAGGTCATTAGCAAGCTTGGCCGCAGTGGTGGCTTTGACAACGATGCCTTGTATTTTGAAATCCGTTATAAAGGCACGCCGCAAAATCCTAAACGTTGGCTTAAGGGTTAATCGTCTAACGCATTCCTAATTTTAATCTTGTCTAGTTTTTAAATTAGGGCATCTCTATTAATTGATTGCAGCCTCTGCGTGACCTGAGGTTCACAGTTACAAAACGTAGTCCGTAGTGAAATGGTTGTTCCATTTCCAAGGGCTGCAACGCCGTAAATGTGAGTTTCAAGTCGCGCCCTTCGGGGCTTTATGTTTGTTCCGGACTCTGTGTTGGTCTTCCTTGAAAGGCAATAAGCATTTCTTCGAAAGCCCGCCTCCTCTTGTAACGACAATTGAATTAGACATAAAGCCAGAGGCTACAAGCAATTAAAAGAGGTGCCCTAACCTTTCAACGGGCTCATGACGCCCCACCCACATCAGCCTAAACAAAAGTGTAAATCATTGTGGTGTTCACATTGATGGGTTCTAGCAAGAAAGTGTCAACAAGCACTCTTGGTATTCAGGCATAGTGGAATTATCTACCTGCCATCATCCTATCAATGGGACTTTGCGTACCAGCAAAATGTTCACCTAATACATGGGTATAAATTTGAGTGGTGGATACATCAGAATGCCCCAGTAGCTCTTGTACGGTACGAATATCACGGCCAGAGCTAAGTAACTGAGTCGCAAACGAATGACGAAAGGTATGGCAACTCACCCGCTTGGTTATTATCTTTGCCTTAGCCACAGCGGCTTTGAGTGCTTTTCTGGGCACAGAGTCATGTAAATGGTGCCGACACACTTCGTCAGTCACAGGGTGACGACAAATACCAGAAGAAGGAAAAAGAAACATCCACGCAGGCATTCTAAAAGCATTAGGGTATTTTTTTCCCAGAGCAAACGGCATTGAAGGCCCAATGCCTTTTTCATTGTCTGTTGCCTGCAATGCAATAGAAGCTTGAATAAAAATTTCAAGCTCAGGAAAAAGCGATTTACTTAAAATTGTTTTACGGTCTTTATGACCCTTGCCATCACATACCGTCAATGCAGCCCTATCAAAATCAATATCTTTAATACGTAATCGCAGACATTCAGTGATACGTAAACCGCTGCCATATAAAAGGGAAAAAATTAACCGGTCTCGATCACCCATAAACGATAGAACATTAGCCACCTCTTGCATGGATAACACATCCGGCAAGCGCCGCCCTTGCTTAGCGTAGTGAAACCCTAGATCACCCAAAGGACGCTTTAAAAATTGATTATACAGAAACGCGATTCCGTTAAGTGCTGTTTTTTGGGTATTAATGGCCACATTACAATCGTTGGCTAGGTGGCTTAAAAAGCGCGTAACATCCGCATCTGATAAATCCAACGGGTGGATAAGCTTATTAAACCGAATAAAGCGTTTCACCCAGTGTATGTACGTTTTTTCAGTGCGCAGGCTCATACCCTGCTGTCGCATAAAGCGGCTCATCTCATTTAAGAATGCACTTTTTCCCATATGACCACCCCACCAACAACTGTATGGATGAGGCTCTTCCCTTTATTTAGTGGTAAGGCGCATATCAAGTTTTCCAAAATGGAACATGATTGCCGTTTTATACCTTTCTTTATTTCTGTAACCTCTTGATTGCCTAGCCAGAGCTTTAAT
>MAAB01038519.1_pt1 | contig 12326 bp, 5 predicted proteins | sample 1115991 | NCBI WGS metagenome assembly MAAB01 (sample SAMN04961124, study PRJNA320927) | seawater metagenome | isolation source: sample BD02T18 sea water enriched with oil for 18 days | place: USA:Gulf of Mexico | collected 2013-07-27
TCTGATAGAGCACTTGTTGGATAAAACCTTGCACGGGGTTGAAAAAGACCTGCAAAAACTCGGTGCTGTGATTGGCGATATTGAGGCTATCATCAAAGCCATGCTGTCTATCTATGAGCAATTGTTCGGTCCAACCGCCTATTCTTTACAAAGCGTCAGGCAGTTACTGCTAGCGGGTAGTTTTGCTCTGCATGTGATCAAGAGCATGTGTGCCGACCATGTTTTTCTGCTGGGTTGGAACTGTATCGATAAATACGATTTCCGGCAGTGGCTAAGAAAAAATAACACACCGGAGAACGTCGTCTGCTCAGCAATTGTTCGCTCGTTCTACGATCTGTATCTGGCTTTCCCGAAAGGAGACACTGGCGATTCCCTCTGTGGCGGCAATATTTCAGCCGGTACATTACTACACGCCTACTTCTTGAGCTGTGGTCAATACAAAGGCGCTATCTTCTGGAAAATGCAGGCAGGTATGGGAGAGACTGTCATAGTACCTCTGTATCAGGCGCTGTTAAAGCGCGGTGTGAAATTCGAATTTTTCAGTAGAGTCAGTAACTTGGGGCTATGCAAGGATAATAACAGCATAGATAATATTAGCATTGAGGTACAAGCGACACTGCATGACCCGACAACAGACTATCAACCTTTGATTGCTGTTAAAGGTCTGGACTGTTGGCCTAAAGACCCCAGATACTCACAGCTAGTACAAGGGGCAGACCTGAAAGCCCAGCAAATTAATTTGGAATCCCCCTGGAGTCCATGGCAGCCAGTGGCAGCTAAGACTCTGAAGTGCGGGGTTGATTTTGATCAGGTGATTTTGGGAATTTCTATCGGTGCACTACCTTATATAACGCCAGAACTAGCTGCAGTCAGCCCAAGCTGGAGCGACATGTTGAAATATGTTCAGAGCTCTCAGACTCAGGCAATGCAGCTGTGGTTGAAGCCTAACCTGGAAGAGACCGGTTGGAAACTAGCCAGTCCAGTTATGGATGCCTACGAAGATCCCTTTAATACTTGGGCGGATATGAGCCAGACCTTGCCCAGAGAGAGCTGGCCAGAGAATCATTTACCGGGATCAGTCGCCTATTTTTGTAACAACTTGGATGAACCCAGGCAGATTCCTCCCTTTAGCGATCACGATTTCCCGGCTCGGGAGCACTTGCGTGTTAAAGAAAATGCGATCAACTGGTTAAGCAAACATACGGGGCATCTGTGGCCTTATATCAGCAACAGCGATGGCGGTTTACAATGGCAACAATTGGTGGATTTGAATGACAACAGTGCCAGTGAAATCATAGGGGTCAAGCGCTTTGACAGTCAGTATTGGCACGCGGCTATCAACCCTAGTGAGCGCTACGTTCTCTCTGTAGCAACCACTAATGATTACAGAATCGCAGCAGATAAAACTGACTTTTCCAATCTGATCATTACCGGTGACTGGACTGACAACGGATTTTTGAACATTGGCTGTGTTGAGTCAACAGTCGTAGCAGGTTTTAGGGCATCCAGGGCAATTTGCGGCTACCCGGAAAAGATTTTTTACCTGAAAGATTAAACAGTGCTAAATCAGTCTACGACCTTCTGGGTTGACTTATTTAGCGCTTCTTTGGCACAGGGAGGTGCCGCAGCAATTTTGCATTTTTAAAAGAGCTTCAAGGTAAGGTAGATATGATCGCCGATTTTACAGTAACAAAAATTCTTACCAGCAGTGAATCTATCCACTACGCTGAAGCTGTAGATAACCAACAGCAACCTTGCCTGGTAAAATACGTCCATTGTGCAGTGCACATGAATTACGCGAGCGCCGAACTTAAACTTGAATACGCCCTCAGTCGCTCTTTAAACTCCACCTGGTTACTACCCACCAGAGAACTGGTTGAACACCCCCAGCATACAACGATTATATATCCGGCGATTCCCGGACAATTACTGGGTACTTATATTCAGGATAATCAGCTAACCTTTGCCTCTAAGCTGCGCATCGCTATTTTATTAGTTGAAGCCGTCCATTACCTGCATACCAATAACTTATTGCACCGCAATATCTGTCCCGATTCTTTTTGGCTGACCAAAAACGAGCAGCGCTTATACATAACAGATCTGTCTTTAGTGACGAAGCTGGAAAACGATGACTCCTCTAATAGGAGTAACCAGTTAATTGGTAACGTCGCCTATGCCCCGCCAGAGCAAACCGGGAGATCCAATCTGGCCATAGACAACCGCAGTGATTTATATTCGCTCGGCGCATCTTTATATGAACTGTTCAGCGGTCGTCAAATTTTTGCCGATGGTGATCAGGATTCACTGTCTGTAATGTACAAGCAGCTTACCCAAAAAGTCACCCCCCTGATAGAGATTGACCAGCAGATACCTGAGGTCATTTCTAACATAGTGGTATGCCTGCTAGAGAAGTCCCCGGACAAACGCTACCAAAGCAGCTTTGGCCTGCTCAGCGACTTAAAGATCATCGCCGACCAATGGCGCAGTCAACAGCGAGTCAGTCAATTTTCTATTGGCACTGCCGACTCCCCGGAAAAATTTAATATCTCTAAAAAGCTCTACGGCCGGGAGAGCGAAATTGCACGCCTGATGGATGAATTTAAAAGTGTTTCGGCCGGTGGCAGTGAGCTAGTACTGATCGGCGGTTACTCTGGTGTTGGTAAGACAGCGCTGGTCAAAGAGTTGCACAAACCTATCACCGCCAATCGCGGGATGTTCTCTCTGGGTAAGTGCGATCAATTTAATGCCGACCAGCCCTACTTTGTATTTATCCAGGCACTGCGCTTATTAATGCGCCAACTGCTAAGTCTAGATACACTCGCTCGCGAGCAGTGGCAAGAGCATTTACACGCTCAGTTGGGATCAAATATCAGCGTTTTAATCGAACTAATTCCCGAGCTTCAATCCCTGTTCACCCAGCCAATTGAGTCCCCTGAAACACTCTCGGCCATAGAGAACGAAAACCGTTTTCTGTTAACTTTATGTATATTTGTCGCGGCATTTAGTAAGACTGGCGAACCTTTAGTGATTTTTTTAGACGACTTGCAGTGGGCCGATTCTGCGTCTTTGAAACTGATTGAAAAATTGCTGCTTCAACCAAATTGCCTGATGATAATCGGTGCCTACCGAGACAATGAAGTTGATTCTACGCATTTGCTAATGGCCACCAGACAACGCATTAAAGATTCACAGATAAAACTTTGTGAACTTAGCTTAAAGCCGCTATCACGGGTCGACATTCAACATTTAATTGCCGATAGCTTGTGGCTGGAGCCGAACACAGTCAAACCTCTGGCCTCTATATGTAGTCAAAAAACTCAGGGAAACCCTTTTTTCGTCAACCAATTCTTATTGATGCTCAACGATGAAGGGCATATTTTTTACGACTATCAACTGGGCCAGTGGGGCTGGAACACAGAGCAGATAGAGAATATGTCGGCAACCTCAAATGTGGTGGAGTTAATGCTCAGTAAGCTGATCAAGCTTCCCGCTGACACTATTGAAATCATGAAGTTCGCCGCCAACTTGGGTAACAAATTCTCAATGCAAAAACTGCAGATTGTCAGTCAACTGGACCTGCAACAAGCGTATCAACATTTGTGGCCGATGATTAAACAAGGTTTTATTTTACCCCTGGATGAACATTACCGCTTTGAGAGTGATGAGAATCTACTGGCGCAGGCCAAATTCGCTTTTTTGCATGATAAAGTGCAACAGGCGGCCTACCAAATGATTAACCCGTCACAACTTGCCGCCTTTAAATGGCAGTGTGGAACTCGGCTGTTAAACGCCACTGGCAGCGAGGAATTAGACGCTGGAATTTTTGAAATTGTCGAGCAGCTAAATGCCGGTATAAGCTCGGCCAGCAGCGCCCAACTGAGACAATTAATTCAACTAAATATCCAAGCTGCGGATAAAGCAAAACGCTCCTCTGCTTTTAGCTCGGCCCGCCAACTACTACACAATGCCTACCAGCTCGAAGACAGTGCCACTGAGGCACAGCGCTTGACAATCTACTTGTCGCTGGCGGAAATGAGCTATATGACTGGTGACTTTGATTTCGCTCAGAGCCTTTATCCCAAGGCCTTGCAGGTTACTGATGGCGCATTGCAAAAAGTTTCTGTGTACGCCACACAAACCGCCCAGTACCAAATTCAGGGTCGCTTTATTGAGGCTATTGAAATACAGAAAATGGGTTTATCAGAACTGGGGATTACAATCCCTAACGAGCAGTCACTGGTGTTCGAACGCTTCATGCAAGGCTTTGAAAATATTGATCAGCTGATCTGTGATCAACCTATCAATACTTTGTTAAATCGAGCTCAAATGACTGACCCCCAACAAGACGCGGCGATGCATTTACTTAAGGGCATGTGGTACGCCAGCTACCTTAGCGGCCAGACCTCACTAAATTTGCTGTCGAGCATTTTGATGACTGAGATGTCACTAAATCATGGCCATAACGACATTTCACCTTTTGCCTATGTGAACTATGCGCTGGCTGTTATCGCGGTCTACCAACGCTATGAGCAGGGAGACGAGTTTGGTCAGTTGGCGATAACTCTGGCAGATAAAAGGGACAACAAATTAATCAGGGCCAGTACCTATTTCCTGTATGCCACATTCACCCACCACTGGAATAAACCACTGCAGCAATCAGTGCCTTTCTTTGAGCGCAGTTACGATCTGGCACTGCAATCCGGTGACCTGGCAACTCTGGGCTATATTTGTGCTGTCCGCGCCAGTGATTCACTAGCCCTGGGAACTGATTTATCTATTGCCCACAAGCATTTATCACGAGAGATCGTGCTGTTGCAAAAACACCGCCAGCAGGATATGAGCGATTGTGTGCGGGTTGGAGCCCTGCAGTCAATCAAAGGCTTGTTAGGTCTGACAAATAACTTACAAACATTCGATGATTCACAATTCAACGAGCAAGATTTTCTGCGCAACTACGCACAAGCACCGCTGCATTTAGCTTATTATTACAGTGCAAAAATCCGTCACGCCTATCTGACCCACGACACACGCGAGCAACAGCTGGCACTGCTAAACCACAGTGAAACTGTTTTTGCCTATGTTCCAGGACAAAACAAAATTCCCGAATGCGCTTTTTACAGCGCGCTGATTATGCTGCGTTTTGCCTCTGACGAAGCAGACATCTTGTATATTCAGGCGCAACAATATCTACAGCAATTAACAGGCTGGTCTAATTATTGCCGGGCTAACTATCAACATAAACACTTATTACTGAAAGCCGAATCGGCGCGGGTCAGGGGCGAATACGCCAACGCTGTGGACTTTTATACCCAGGCTATTGAGCAGGCAAAAGAATACCATTACGAAAACATTCTCGGTGTTGCCAACGAATGTTTTGCTGAATTCTGGCGAGTACAAAACAAACAGGAAATCGCCAAGAGCTTTATCATCAGCGCCTATAATGCCTTTGCCCAATGGGGCGCAGTGGCTAAATTAGAGCAGTTGCAAAGTCAGTGGTTTACTGTCAATTTTGACTTTCAAGGAGGCGGCAGTACGCAGCGTAAACCCGATCCGATCAACCTGCAGACAGTGCAGGATTTAAACCAATTAATCTCCAGGCAATTAGACCTGGAGCATTTATTGGAAAAGTTAATGCTTATCTTACTGAAGAATGCCGGTGCCGACTGGGGTTGTTTAGTACATGTAAACCAGGGGAGCCTTCTGTTGGAGGCCGCCGGGGACAAAGACAACATCCAGGTATTACTCAATCAGCACTTATCCACAGCTCAGGCAAAAATATTACTGCCTGAAAGCATTATCCAATACGTATTAGAGAACCCGCAACTGCAAGTACTAAACCGTCCATTTGAGCTGACAGAGTACCGTCAGGATAGATACTTTGAGACTAAACAACCACTGTCAGTGGCTTGTATGCCAGTGATTCACCAGGCTAAAACCATTGCCATTGTCTATCTTGAAAACCAACTGATCGAGAACGCCTTCGGCCAACGGCATATTTCACTACTCAATGTAATCGCCTCCCAAGCGGCGGTTTCGCTATCCCACGCCTTTCTCTATCAGAGTTTAGAAAAAAGAGTAGTACAACGCACGACCCAGCTGGCACAGGCAAAACTTAAAGCGGAGCAGGCAACGTTCGCTAAATCAAACTTCCTGGCCAATATGAGTCACGAAATTCGCACCCCCATGAATGCAGTGATAGGCTTGAGCCGCCTGGTTCAACGCACTGATTTGAGCATTGAACAAGATGACTACGTCACTAAGATCATCGATGCATCAGAGTCTCTATTGAGCCTGATCAACAACATTCTGGACTTTTCAAAAATCGAGGCACGTAAACTGGCCATCGAAGAGATCAGCTTCAATTTGACGGAATCTTTTCAGCGCGTCATTAATATTTGCGGCCATAAAGTACACCAAAAATCTCTCGAATTCGTCATCGATATTGCTGCAGATGTTCCCACTGCACTGATTGGAGACCAACTTAGACTACAGCAAATATTGATTAACCTGATTAATAATGCGATTAAGTTTACCGACAGCGGCAGTATCCTGGTAAAAGTTATCATCAGTGAAAAACAGCAATCTCAGTGTGAACTGCAGTTCTCTATAACCGACACAGGCATAGGTATCTCAGAGCGAGAGCAGCGGCAACTGTTCGATTCTTTTTATCAGGGGGATGCCTCCAGTACCCGAAAATACGGGGGCACTGGATTGGGACTGGCTATCAGTAAAGAATTAGCCGAATTAATGGGCGGAAATATCCAAGTCAACAGCAAGCTCGGTGAGGGAAGTACTTTCACCTTTAGTGCTAAATTCATGCTCAGTGAACAACAACAGCAGCAACTAATAGCGGATGCTGATATAGATGCAATTAGTGGTTTAAAAGTACTAGTGGCAGACGACAGTGCTCTGGCCAGGAACGTTCTGGTTAATCAATTAGCTACAGTGGGTATCACTGCAGACACTGTAGAAGACGGGCAGCGGGCATTGCAGCGAGTAATCGCTGCAGATAAATCGGCACAACCCTACGATTTAGTTATATTGGATTGGAAGATGCCACAGCTGGACGGCATAACCACTTCGCAGCGCATCAGAGACAAAGTACACAATCAGCCGAGTTATTTTTTACTGGTCTCGGCCTATCACAAGGACGAGGCTAAAGCCCAGGGCTGTGATGCAGGTATTACACACTTTATTGAAAAGCCGCTGAGCACCGCGACTTTAATCGACGCACTCAGCGATTTAGTCTCCAGCACTAGCTCCCCTATTGCCTCGCAGGAAATAGACCAGCTGAGTATTCCAGACCTCAGCCAGTACCGGATCTTACTGGTGGAAGACAATGAAATTAATCAGCAAGTAGCGCAGGGCTTTCTGGCAGACACATTAGTAACAGTGGAAATTGCTGAAAACGGTGAGATTGCCCTGGAAAAAGTTCATAGCCAACATTTTGATTTACTGTTAATGGATATCCAAATGCCGGTCATGAATGGTGTTACTGCCGCGCGGGAAATCAGACACTCATTCAATGCCCGGCAGTTACCTATAATAGCCATGACCGCACATGCTTTTCAAAGTGATGCCCGATCCAGTTTCGATGCGGGCATGAATGCTCACATCACTAAGCCTATTGAACCGCAAATACTCTACAGCACCCTTGGTAAATTCTTGAAAACTAAGAAAACTATCAACCCTAGTGTCAATATGCATTCTTTCAAGGCCACTGAAGTAGAACTGAATATGCTGACCCGGTTGAGTGAAATTAAACAATTAGACATTGAGCAATCCGTCGACAGACTGCAGGGGAAAGTCAGTTTATATTTGTCTCTGGTAGAAGACTTTTGCTATAAACATCGCTCTACCAGTAAACTGATCAATCAGCTATACGCAAAACAGCAGTGGAAACAATTATTTCTGATTATTCATTCACTAAAATCTACCGCTCTCTATATAGGTGCTAAGGCTCTGGCGAAATATGCGCTGCAATTGGAAGAGCAAATTGAGCAACAGCAACAGCATCAGTCGCTGCAGCGGCCTGTCAGTTTACTCACCGGACAATTGGACGATTTATTGGGACAGTTAGACCATCTCTATCCAATAGGTACGCAATCACCGGTAGACAGAGCGATCGACATAGCGCAATCAATGGATCTGATCGACACTTTGCGACAATTACTAGCGAATGCAGATGCAGAGGCTGAAAATATCTCTAAACAACTATATGATTTAGCCAGCGGCAGCGAATTTTCTTCAGCTATTCAAACAATACACTTATTAATCTGCGACTTTGAGTTTGAAACCGCATTAGTAAAAATTGACAAACTTGCACTTAGCATAAGAGAGACAGGCAATGGACACTAATCAGAATCTGATGCAGCGCCGAGCTGCTGAGAAGAAATACAGCATTTTATGTATTGATGATGAAAGCGCTAATTTGAAAGTACTCTCTTCACTGCTTAAAGATGATTACCGATTGATATTGGCTAAGTCTGCCGCTCAGGGAATGACTAAGACCTTAGAGTTGATGCCTGATTTGATTATTTTAGATGTGGTCATGCCGCAGATGTCAGGCTTTGAAATGATCGAAGTGTTAAAAAACAACCCCGCCACTACCCATATACCGGTCATTTTCATCACCGGTTTACAAAGTGTCGAAAATGAAGAGAAAGGCCTGCTACTGGGGGGATGCGATTATATCCACAAACCCTTTCACCACAGTATTATTCGCGCAAGAGTAAAAAACCAAATTGAAATAGTCCGGCAGCGAAATTTATTAGAACATATTGCCAATATAGACAGCCTCACCGAATTGAACAACAGGCGCAAGTGGGTTCAGGACACAGACAATATCTGGCTTTCCTCGCAGTTAAATAATGCCCAGATGGTCTTTGGCATTTTAGATATAGACCACTTTAAGACTTACAACGACTCCTACGGTCACCAGCAGGGTGACATCGCCCTGAGAAAGATATCTCATGCACTAAAGCGTGCCATGTTCGAGCAACAGGGAAAAATATACCGCTGTGGTGGGGAGGAGTTTTATTTCTATCTACCGGCTGCTAATAACAAAACTGAACAGATACTCAATCATTATATCAGCGTGGTCAATGAGCTAAATATCGAACACCTGCACTCTCGTACGGCACCTAGAATAACTGTCAGTATTGGTGCTGTACAGCTTGTTCCCAGTACCGATATTAATCTGTTGATGGTAATGGAGCAGGCGGACAAACTACTCTATCAGGTAAAAAGAGGCAGCAGGAACGCGGCAAAATATACGGCTATTCCCAGTCTGATTAATTGACCTGGGTAGTCAGTGCCCATGTCAAACACAAAGACAGCTGACTAAGGAACATGTGATCAAGTCCTGTATTTTCTCTGCGGACTATAAAGCGGTCAGATGTGCAACAGACAATGCAGCGCAATGACTAGTCCTTTCCAAATTGTCTAACAAAGCTACCGCGTCCTGCTATCGCTACTTACCTACGTCCGTGTAGGCAAAGCAGCTGACCGCTTTATAGCCCGCCCGTAGGGGCATTCAGAGGCGTACCGGACTTGATCATATGTTCCCTAAGTAATTTACTGTTGTAAATTATCGGACTAAGCGCAGCTAAAGCCCACCGAGAAAACACTGGACACACCCGGCTATTCACCAATACTATTGCGCCTCTGGCACTCGCATAACACCATTCTGGCAGCTGTGTTTGCTGTGCAAGTAATGGCCAAACACTACCCCAACTCAGGAGAGACTGTGGAACCTATCATCAGTATAAAAAACCTGTTCAAAACTTATGATTCCGGGTTTAAAGCGTTAAATGACATTAACTTGCAGATATACCCTGGGGAAATATTTGCCTTGTTAGGTCCTAATGGGGCGGGTAAGACCACTCTTATCAGTATTATTTGCGGCATAGTTAACCCCACTAAAGGTACAGTCTGCGCTGATGGCCACAACGTGATTAAAGAATATCGGGCTGCGCGTAGCAAAATAGGTTTAGTCCCGCAAGAACTGACTACCGATGCTTTTGAATCTGTCTGGGCTACCGTCAGTTTCAGCCGCGGCCTGTTCGGCAAAGCACCAGACAATGACTATCTGGAAAAACTGTTAAAGCAACTATCGCTCTGGGATAAAAGAAACTCGAAGATGCGTGAACTCTCCGGCGGTATGAAACGTCGAGTGATGATCGCCAAGGCTCTCTCCCATGAGCCACAAATTCTGTTTTTGGACGAACCCACTGCAGGGGTAGATGTCGAGTTACGACGTGATATGTGGGAGATGGTCCGCGAACTTCGCCAGCGCGGCGTCACCATACTATTAACCACCCACTACATTGAAGAGGCCGAAGAGATGGCCGACCGCATAGGAGTGATCAACAGTGGGGAAATAATTTTAGTCGAGGAAAAAACTGCACTGATGCAAAAACTCGGTAAGAAACATTTGCAAGTGCAGTTGCAGCATCCCATTACCGAGCTTCCCGGTTCCCTGCATGACTTCGATCTGCAGCAATCCAAAGACGGTTACAGTTTAACTTACAGTTTCGATGTGAAGCAGGAAGACAACGGAATAGCTGCACTGCTTGAGCGATTAGCAAGTGCCAACTTGCAGGTAAAAGATCTGCATTCATCTGAGAGTTCGCTAGAAGAGATTTTTGTTAATTTAGTCAAGAGAGAACCTGTGACTGAATAAATTTTAGCGGGACTAGCAATAACATTTACCTTTGAGGAAAAGACATGAATTGGTACGGCATGAAGGCAATCTATTATTTTGAAATGGCCAGAACCTGGCGAACGTTAATGCAGAGTATTGCCTCTCCGGTGTTATCAACTTCCCTGTACTTTGTGGTATTTGGCTCGGCCATCGGCTCGCGTATGGGAGACATCAGTTACGGCGCTTTCATTATTCCCGGTTTAGTGATGCTTTCGCTGTTGAGCCAGAGTATCTCCAACGCCTCCTTCGGCATCTTTTTTCCGAAGTTTTCCGGTACTATCTACGAGGTTCTCTCGGCCCCAGTATCGCCTTTTGAAATAGTGGTCGGCTACGTCGGCGCCGCAGCGACTAAGTCTATTGTGTTGGGGTTAATTACTTTAGCTACCGCCAGAATCTTTGTCGATTACTCCATAGTCCACCCATTGTGGATGTTAGCGTTTTTAGTGTTGACCTCAGTTACTTTCAGTTTGTTTGGTTTTATGATCGGAATTTGGGCGGATGACTTTCAAAAATTGCAAATCATCCCACTGATGATCATAACCCCGCTGACCTTTTTAGGTGGCGCATTTTACTCAATCAGCATGCTTCCTGAACCCTGGCAATCACTGACCTTGTTTAATCCTGTGGTCTACCTGATCAGCGGTTTTAGATGGTCTTTCTATGGGGTAGCGGATGTAGGCATTGGCGTGAGCTTAGCCATGACAGGGTTGTTTTTAGCGCTGTGTATGGCGGGCACTTATTGGATCTTTAAAACCGGTTATAGAATCAAGTCGTAAACTGATAACCCCTGCGCGGCGGCTCCCGCGCAGTAATTTTTTTGCCAGCAGCGACTGAATCTGACACTGAAAATATTCGCTTGGCACCAGCCTATGCTAAGACCTTACAGTGCTCAACGCTACTCAATGTAATTTTCTCGCTATCTGCAGTAGACATATTTCAGACATAGCAGGTATCTTGTTGAAGCTTCTTTAACAGACCAACAGATACTGATCAGCTGCAGCCTCCAAAGTTAAATAAACAGCTTTTAGCCATCAGCAAAACCAGTTGGCATATTGGTTTCATGACCATTTACGCTTAACTTTTTGATGATCTCTTGATGCTCAGGGTAAAGGGCTATTAGCTCATTGGCCGTACCCGCTAAAAAGTTCTTGCCACAAAAACCTGGTGCCATGGTGCAGCCAAATAAAGCAAAGCGTCCACCCTCTACTAAATAACCTGCTTGCCAGGTATTGGCCGGGACAGTGTATTGCACGCTCTGCCCTTTCTCAGGCTGATTACCCATAAGTATCTTCCTCATTGAGCCATCCTCGACAAGCAACAACAACAGAAAGGGATCCCCAGCATAAACATGCCACACTTCATCGCTTTGCAATTTATGAAAACAAGAAACACTCAAGGGGCTATTCGAATACATACCTATCATTGCTGTTCCTGCCGGGCTCCCATCCGCTAACTTTAAAGACGATCTATAAGTACTTTTATACAAAGTTCCTTCAACGGGAAGCTGATCAAATTTGTAATGATTGATCATCGCCACAACATCCGGATGTATTTTGTTATCTCGTTTATTCACAATCAGTATTCCCCTACTTGAGTCTATTAAGCTTTATTTTATCCACCC
>MAAB01007721.1_pt1 | contig 12325 bp, 8 predicted proteins | sample 1115991 | NCBI WGS metagenome assembly MAAB01 (sample SAMN04961124, study PRJNA320927) | seawater metagenome | isolation source: sample BD02T18 sea water enriched with oil for 18 days | place: USA:Gulf of Mexico | collected 2013-07-27
ATTGGGCAGGTTGGATTAGATTTTTTATCGATAATGTCCATTTAATAGGAGATAATTGTTTGCTAAAATGTTTGAGGTACGAATAAATCAAACTGTTTTGAGTCATTGTTTATTTGCTTTTTAGGCTTTTACTCGCCTTTAACTATTTATTGTTACTACACCAGAGTTAGAATTATAAGTAACAGTAAGCGAGGTTTCTTTATTATAAGTATAAGTACAACTTCCGTTATTATGGGTTGCTTCAAAGTCACTAGAATCATTACCTGATACTAAAGCATCCTGTGAATCTAAAACTGCTCGCCATACATCTAAACAGTCATTTTCACTGTTTAATGTTAAACTTGTTCCTCTCGTGTCTGCAGGGTAACCAGCAATATTTACACTTAAATCACCTCCTGCAAGTGGATCTGATATTTCGATAAAATCTTGTACAGCCTGATTTTTACCACGTATTAACCAAGCAAGATGTACTTGGTAAACACCACCTTTAAAAGCTGCAGATATTCCTAAAAATACAGCTTCATCAGCATCTTCTGTTAAATCAATGAATTTAGGGGCTGCTGTCACTGCTAAAATACCTAAAATAACAATAACGACTACCAACTCAATTAATGTAAAACCTTGTTGTTTTTTTGAATGATACAAACTCAATCCCCTTTTCTATATGGATTATGTAACATAGTTTCAATAACCTAGAACAAAAATCAAACAGTATCGTAAGAACTTTTACTAAACTTGTCAACTGGTAGGATGTCTTACAGCAAAGATTTTTCCATTAAATAATTATGGAAAATCATTTAATGCAAATTACTGCAAAGCGCACAGAGCTGAAGTTACAATAGAGTGATGAATACGAAGTTATAATTGGCACAGAAGTACCCCAAAATGGCTATAATGAAGTATATAAATTTGAAGGTATCCCTTTAGTACTCCTTTGAGCCTTACAGGGTAGTAAAAATGGGAGAGTCAGTCCAATCGAGCATGGGAGCACAAGATAGTTTGTGGGATATCATTGGGTTAATTCAAAACCTTTGAAATTAAAATAGACTAAATTGCTAACAGCAGCAATTAAAATAAGAGTGAATTATACGTTTGTTATTACCATTAAACAAAAGAAAAACGAACAATTGAGACATGACAACTAATGACACATTGCAGACATAAGCTAATATGAACAAAACAATGCGTCGGATTAGATTTTGTAACGATAACGCTAAGCTAAAGTAAACGCTTTGAGCTTTTTGTTATAATTATTACAACCACCATCACTCCAGTAATTCCCAATGCTCGGAGTCTTCAAGCTTTGAACGGGATTTCTCGTCAGCGAAGTATCTTATATACCCACATTCTCCGCAAATAACAGGTACAAACTCTGCTGTTTTTGTCCAACCAGTGCCTAATTTAGGCAACATATGTGGTAAACATTCAGGATTAGTTGCTATTTTTCCTTTAAATATAAATACCTTTTCAGAGTTACATTCCGGGCAAGTTTTCATTGTTTTATCCTCATAATCGAGCTCTTTAATATCAACATTAAACACTGATGCCAGGGCTTTTTTCGATTGAAGCGACGCTGAGGCCTTTTTCTCAATTCGCTGTATCGTCTTTAAATTAAGTCCCGAAGCTATAGCCAGTTCATCTTGAGTCCAAGAGTTTTTTGTTCGCAGTCTATATACTAATTCAGCATTTATCTTCATATATCATTCTCGACTTTAGTTTCAATTGTGAAGGCAAAACAACTATGCATCTCAAAAAAAGAAACGAGTAGGACTAATACTCCTCAATTTCAAGACATTTATAGGACACTTACAGGACACTTATACAATATAATGTGCATTATTGGCAATTATAACGTCGCAATAAGCGGAAATTAATAATTGGCTACAATTGAAACGACCGCACCAAAGTAATTACCACAAATGGTAATCTAATTTCTTTCTGCTAATTGGGTTTGCTGCTGTGTCAATTAACTCCTGATATTTACATTGCATTAAATATTTATTAAGTGTTTATTGCAGCTTATTATGTAGAGTTTTCAAAGCTAACAACCTCGTAAGCTTACATATTATTTATAAATAGATAGCAATGTATTAGAAAATATATTGATAACAACTTTACGCTAAGATCTTCTGTTCGAACAAAGTGATCACTAAAGTTGTTGTCTGAATATCAGAGATTATGATTAAAATAGAGAAGCCAATACACGCTTATTTTTTGACTCATCAATATAAGCATAATAATTTTCTGATGATTTTTGATCTTATGACTGTTTTTTCACTGGATTTGACTCAAAATATGCCCTCTTTTGATATGTTTCATTTTTTCACAGAGCCTCTATATTGTCCGTGAGGTCGCAGGCACAATATAAAAAGGCACTTTAAGTCCAATCGAGCAGTTTGACTGAACAAGCATAACAACTCAAGCCACAAATCCGACCTAATTTAGCGATTTAAATCATCCATTTTTATGAGCGCTTAGATACAAAGCCAGTCATTAACACTAGCTGTGTTGGGGTTGCTTAGAGCTGAGAGCGGTAAACAAATATCGAATTGAAATAATTTTTTTCTATAACATAAGTTGATTAACCATCAGAACGAATTCTCTAACCATTTGATTCAACTCTGTAAAACATACTTTTGAACACATCATTTTTTTGTAAATACAAAAATTATAAATTATAGGTAAATTCTAACAATACTTGTCGCCCTGCCAATGGGTAATCATCTGGAATGACTCCATTGCTTGGTTCCCTAGCCTTTTCATCAAAGAGGTTATTGAAAGACAATGCAAGGGTTAGGTTTTTAACTAAACCTCTGTGCTCTATTTTACTGGTCACAAGGTAATAATCATCTATTTTTGAACGAGTATCTGTTGCGAGTCTTTTTCGGTCTGCTACCCATTTTCCTGAAATATTCCAACGCCAGTCATCGCTCATTAGCCAGTTGACACTTAGATAGGCCATATTATTTGGTATATCAGCGATATCTACCCCATCTTTATTTTCAGCCGTTAGGAAGGAGTAACTGAAATCAAGAGTAATATTTTTCTCAGACTTCCATTTCAACCATAGCTCACCTCCTTGTCCCTTTTGTTCTCCAATATTTTCCGCCTTCTCGCCTCCTGATTGCGAATCAAATACATAAGCGACTAGGTTCTTAGCATGGTAACTGTATAGACTACCCGATATCATCAAATTTTTATTAACCATATAATCAAGATTGACTCCTGTTTCAAGGGTATCGATAGTCTCAGGCTCAAGCGATGGATTTCCAATTCGTACTGGGTTGTTTTTATTCCGAGTTTGGATGATATCTGGTGCACGAAAGGCAGAACCAGCGAAGAATTTAAAGGTAATATCTTCTTTTACTTGCCAAATAAGTCCTAATCTGGGGTTAGTCGTAGAGCCAAAATCAGAATAATCATCATACCTTACACCTAAAGATAGCAGTTTATCTGGGGTCATCTGCCATTCATTTTGTACTGACATATAATGAAAGCTTCTCTTGGAGTCCTCAACATATATTAAATCAGTTCCTGTAACATCAGTCAGTTCACCATTAACTACCGTTTGAGTTCCATCTAGAATACTGGGACCAAAATTCTTACGCTCACTTGTACTAAAGTTTTGACGTTCATAACCTATTTCCCAACGAAGTAGGTTATTTTTGTTTAAGTTTAGTAAATGAGTCAACCGAAGAGTTAATGTTTCTCCGCCAGGACTGGGCGTGCCAATAAATCCATCTTTAAACTCAGTTAAGCCGACAGTTTCGGAAAAATCGACATTACCACTAGCGCCAATTGGCAGCACAGTACCTGCAGGAAATACATACAAAAAATTTTTAGTTTGTTGTTCTTTAAAACTAAAACTAGCATTTAGATCTCCGGCCATATAATGACTTAAGTTGTACTTAATATTTAGCTGATTTTGATATGATTTTGAAGAACCATTTGGGTCTAATGCTTGTGCAACTCCGGCGCCCATGCCTAAATCGAAATTTCGCCAGGTAAATATATCCACATTAATATTCTGCCATTGCCATTTTATCAGTCCAGTAAAGACTTCATAATGTTCATCTATCGGTCCTGGCGTTAAGGAAGCTGACGTGCCAAATGCACTATCAAAAATAGACTGCAAATCGGCACTAACAATTCTGTTTTTATCGTCATCAGATTTACTGTAGTCAAATGACCATTGAATATGGGATTTTCCTATAGAAAAGTCATTGCTCATTGAAACATCTACTGTATTAAAGCTGCCCACTCGAGCGCTAAATTGAGCAGGTAATTCATTGTGTTCATAGGAAACTAGATTAATGACTCCAGCAAAGGCATCTGCTCCGTATACCGCAGAACCTGGTCCTTTAACAATTTCAATTCGCTTATAACTTGATAAAGGCATTCGCAAACCTATAAATAAACTGCCGCTTTGCATAAATTCAAACGGTTCGCCATCAATTAACAGTTTAATTTGATTGGAATTAAATCCAGACAGGCCTCTGATCGAATAGCTATGATGTGTATAATCATCTAGTGGTTTACCGACATGTAATCCGGGTACTGCATCTAACACTTCTGATAAAAAATATGCCCCCTGAGAACGCCACTCTTCATTATTTATTACTGTTACTGTAGCTGGTGCTCTAGCAACACTCTGTTCAAATCCAGAAGCGGCAGTAATCACCTGTATTTCCAATAGCTCTTTAAGCGTCAAATCAAAAATCGAGTTTCTATCATTGGACTCACTGTAACTAGAGGCGCAGTAGGTTGCTAAAATTATCACACCATATTTTAATACTTTCATAAAGCCCCCTTTTACAGCCAATTAATAACCAAAACATATCAAAAGCTATTCAAGTAAAGTGATGATCATTATAGTACTAATATCAGATTTTTCATTTCAGACGATTTAAAACAGTGAAATCCACATTCAGGAAATTCACCAAAAAAAATACTTACTGGCTTGACGTTATACTTTAGGAAGAATGAAAGAGTTATTATCTTGTAAAATTAAGCTTGCAGTCATTAAAAATGAGAGTATCAGTCCTATTGTTCAGCTGTACAGCCAATGAATGCCACATACTAAACATTTGGCTGAAAAACAAAAGTACGGCTTTAAATGCGCTTGTTATGACTGTAATTTAAGCCAAGCAACTGCACTAGCTTTATTGTCAAGGCTCTTAATATCCTGCGATTTTCTAGCTGTTGTTCTACTTTCTAAAATAGATAAATGCATCGCAGATGTTATGACTAAAACTTTAGCGACCATGTTTTGACATTATATCCATAGTCATAATTTATCTCTGAAGACCAATGGCCGATTAAGAGGTTTTTAAGTGTTGGCTAAAATAAGAAACGAAGCAGAACCTAGCCAAATGCTCAAAGTTCTGCTCGAATGACTTATTGTTATATACTATTTACACTTGCTAATTTACCAAAACTAAAACACCCGCTTTCCGGATATTGCAATATACAGGGCAAAAAAACCAAGCAATGAATAAATCCATTCGAAATAATCAACGCCTTGGTAATTGCCATTCAATGCCATTGTCCCAACCATATACGCTAAAAATAATGAAGGAACTGCAAAAACACCTAATACAAGTCGAATTTTTAAAGGTAATTTTGTACTCTTATTTTTCGTATTCATTGTTCATGCTTTCCTTGGTGAAATTTTTTAGTTTAAGTAACTTGCTAGTTTCGATTTTATTAAAAAAATAAAACTGCCGATAAACTAAGGGAATCAACATCATCGGTCTTGCTATATCCAGCACCTATCGAAAATTGATTTGTAAAATGATACATTGCCGAAACATTAATACCTGTCTCTGATTCATCATTAATATCAATATAATTAAGTGAACCACTTAATTCAATATTTTGTGTAACTAATGAACGAATACCAGCTTGCAAACCATATCCGTTATCACTTACATCTCGAGAGTTTCCTTGAAAAGAAGCTTCAACTTCAATATCTTCGTATGAAACAATACCAAATAAGTCTGAGTTACTAGAGATCGCATGTCGATAACCAATACCAACAGACAATGTATTGAAATCTACATCCACTTTAGCACCAAACACATCCGTGTCATCAGATACAGATGAATAACTTCCTGCGATAAAAAAATCTTCACCGATCAATTTTGATCCAGAAACATCATAGCCAGTTAACTTATCTTCATCGATTTCTACAGATTGATAAGATAATGATGCGCTATCCCAACGAACTGATTCCGCTGCTTGGATAGAATTAACCAATAATAATAAGGCTGATGCTAATACTACTTTTTTCATTTTATTTCCATGCCATGTAAAACTAACGCTAGCATCGTGGGCAGCAAAACTAACAGTATAATTAGATAGGAAGTTTCTGTATTGAACTCCCATCTACTTTTTTTCTGTTTTTTAGCACAGAGACTTAGTACTTACTAGGTAGAGATTTTATCGGCATGCTCATTACGTGTAATATTGAACGAAGCTAAGGTTTTAGTGACAAGTCGCGCGCCCCATTTAATATATTAAATTTTACACGTTTATTCCAAACTTCAAGTCGTGAATTAAATTGTTTCAATTCATTTCGTAATGCTGATTAGGTAGGGGGTTAGGAAAAAGAATTCATCAGCAGTCATAATGAACAATCCTTATCTAGATTTAAATTAACTATGGTTCTGAAAAGTAGAAAATGGCTAGAAGCTAGAAAACAAGCAGGAGTTATACTCCGTAATATAAGAATGGGGGCTTAGGCTTATCATTATCTAAACTTTGATAAACTGTAGGTAATCCTTAGAACTAGCTGCTCTGAATGAATGATGTCACTACACAATGCTGTGGAGACTTTATATGCATAGCCTTGTTATTTTCAAGCAGCTCAAACTGTTCTTTATAAAGGTTATCGTTATTATTTAGCACATCACTTAGCGCTTGTGCCCGAATAGGTTCAGAAAAATAATACCCCTGTATATCATCAACTTGATTTTCCTCTAAAAAAACCAATTGTTCTACAGTTTCTACTCCTTCTGCAATGACTTGGATAGACATGGTTTTTGAAATGGCCAAAATAGTACGAATGAGCTCTTCATCTTGTTCATCCTTACCTATATCTTTGATAAAACTACGATCAATTTTGATGACGTCTACTGGCATTTTTCTGAGGTAATCGAGAGATGAGTGGCCAGTGCCAAAATCATCAATGGAAATTTTAACACCTAAATTATGGATTTTCTCGAGTTCAGAGAAAAAAACGTTATGATCATCAAATGTAGCGGTTTCAGTCACTTCTATTTCTACATATTCGGGTTTTATACCATGCTTATTTATCGCTTTAACGAGTTTTTCTCTAAATTCACTTGTCCCCAATTGGCGAACAGATACATTAATGGCGGTAACCATACCTTTAAAATAAGGCAGTGTTTGCCAGTACGATATTTGCTGACAAACATTGTTTAAAATCCACTCTCCCAGTTCGATAATTTGCCCTGTCTGTTCTGCAATTGGTATAAATACATCAGGAGAAAGCATATCCCCCCCTTCAGGAAACCAACGTATTAATGCTTCACAGCCGACCATTTTCTTTTGCACCAATGAAATTTTGGGTTGATAAAGTACCGTTAACTCATTACTTAAAATAGCTTTGGAAAGCAACATTTGAACACGCTGGCTTTGCTCTGCTCTATCCTGCATTTGTTTAGCAAAAAATTGAAAGTTATTACGCCCTTCTGATTTTGCCTCATACATTGCCGTATCTGCCGCTTTTAACAGATCATCCATATTCATCGAATTAGGATCATAGAAAGCAATGCCAATACTGGTACTGACTTCTATTTTTATACTATTCAGTTCGAGCGGTTCAGATACGGAACTTAGAATTTTTTGTGCGACGTTTAGAACACTAATATTTGCTGGTATGTCTTGAAGAATAATGGCAAATTCATCTCCACCCATTCGTGAGATGAGGTCACCTTCCCTTAAAATATTGGACAATTTCTGACTAATTTTCTGGAGCAGTAAGTCGCCAATATCATGACCATATTGGTCATTAATAAATTTAAAATGATCAATATCGAGAAACATCACCGCGAGTGTCGAATTAGATCGTTTTACGCGTATGATTGATTGATTTAAAGCGTCATGAAAATATGCACGATTTGGAATATTAGTTAAATAATCAAAGTTGGCTAAGTGTAACAACTTAGCTTCAGTTTCGTTCTCTTGCGTGGTGTCTTTAAATGTTAAAACCGCTCCATTGATTTGACCTTTGCTTTCTCCATTGAGTTCTCTAGTAACGTCACAAGAGTAATTTGAATGAAATATTTTGCCAGCAAGTGATTGCCAATTACCACAGCCTTTTAAGCTTGTTTTTCCTAAACGACTTGCGTCACAAAAACTTGAAGTGAGTAAGTCAATTAGATCACAATTGGAGTCTTTATAATCCTGAGCTCCTGGTGTCTTCTGGTTATGTAATATTAAGAAGTCTTGCAGCTTTGCTGAAATATTTTCACTATCGATAGCGAGTAATTCTAAAGCCTTCGGATTGGCAAAAGTAATATTTCCATCTAAATCAATCCCTAAAATCCCTTCACTCACGCTATTGAGTAAAATATTTAATCGGGCAGTAGAGTCTTCAGCAATCCGTCGATGCTCATATAAGTTGATAAATTGCGCGACCTTTTTAGTAAGTATAGTGTCATCAACTGGTTTGGTAACAAAATCAACGGCGCCTGCCTCGTAAGATTTATGCAGCGCGTCACTATCATTATCATTACTTGTTACCATAACAATAGGAATGTGCTTAAACCTTTGATTGCTATGTATAATATCGACAACCTCATAGCCTTTCATTCCTGGCATTTCAATATCCATTAAAATGACGGCGAAGTCATGGTTAAGCACTTTAAAGAGCGCGTCTTTTCCTGATGATGCTTGGATAATAGTGACATCTAAATGAGAGAGGATGTGTTGAAGAATATTACGCTGGCTTGCAACGTCGTCAACAATCAGGATACTGCTTTTTATGAGATTATCCATTCTCTCTGAAATCCATTGTATTCACGGTACTGCTGATTATAGGTATTGTTCATGAATTAGCTAATTTATTAACGTAAAAAGACAATTCTTTCGATGAACTGTAAATAATGGCCCATTGTGGCTGTAATTGTAGATGTTTTCTAAATTTTAATATTTTCTCTGTTACTTAAAATCATTTCAATTTTTGCTTAAATTACAATACCCAAATACAATTAGGTTAAATATTGTTCACATATTGAAGAATTCTTTATTAAGGCAATCAATACATGTTAAACACACCCAGTATGGAAATTAATAGTCATCTGGCTAATCGATTACTATTAGTGTTTATCGTATTTTCCACACCGGCCTTAATTAGCTCTCTTCTTAGAGTTTTGAATATTGGTTTCCAGCCCATAATGGGCATTCAAATAAGTATGTACCTTATTGCATGGCTCATCTTTATTTTTCGTGCACGAGTATTCTACAAAATAAAAGCTTATTTCATAACCGCCTGTTTTCTATTATTAGCCATTGGCGGCATGATTCAATTTGGCTTATTTGGCGCAGGGATACTACTGATGATCATGTACACTGCTTTGTGTAGTTTACTGTTTAATCGTATCTCGGCATTAATCAGTATCGCTGTTGGCTTTATCATTATCTTATCTATCGGTTTGGCTTATATTACGGGCCATCTCACCTATATCGTCAATGCAAAGGAGTATCACACTTCTGTCAATGCATGGTTCCTGATGTTGGGAACCACCACTTTTGTCGCTGCAAATTTATATATTGTACTCACCTTTATGTCTTCTCAGTATCAACAATCATTAACCGAGTTAGATAAACAAGTCCAATTAAGAACAGAGGCTTACGAAGCAGAAAAAATAAAAGCAGAAGAAGCGAGCGAAATAAAATCGCAGTTTCTCGCGAATATGTCTCATGAAATTAGAACCCCTATGAATGGCGTGTTAGGGGTGATGCAGTTATTACGTTTAGAACACCCTAGCGAAAAACAAATCTCCCTAATCGATACCGCTACTTTTTCTGCCGAAAATTTATTAAAAATTTTGAATGACATTTTAGATTTTTCAAAAATTGAAGCAAATAAATTAGATATTGAAAATATCGAGTTTGAACTGCAACCTATCCTAGATTCAATCTACTCAAACGTAGAGCTAGATATAGAAACGAAAGGCATATCGCTCAACTTCATAAATCAAACCACTAAAAATACGTTATGGACAGGTGACCCTACTCGTTTTTATCAGGTATTACTTAACCTTGTAACCAATGCAACTAAGTTTACTGATACTGGTGCCATTAATGTCTATATAACTCAACAGAGCACCAATGGAGTGTCTTACCTATCTTCAAAAGTTGTCGATTCGGGTATAGGTATGAGCACCGAAGAAATCAATAACCTTTTTCAAGATTTCAGCCAAGCAGACGCATCGATCACGAGGAAATTTGGTGGAACTGGCTTAGGGCTTACGATTGCAAAACGCTTAGCAACATTAATGGGAGGAAGCTTAACGGTTACCAGTAAAAAAGGGGAAGGGTCAACATTCATTTTCACGATAAAATCGAAAACGATTACCTCTCCGTTAGCGGAGGCTAAAAATCCAAAAATCACCAGTAGCAACTTAGTCCCTGACTGGTCAAATAAAAGAATATTAATTGCAGAAGATAATAGAATTAATCAAAAAATAATTTGTGCCATGTTAGAGCCGACACATGCAATGTCACATTGTGTAAACAATGGTAAAAAAGCCGTAGATATAGCATTTGAGTTTGAGCCTGACATCGTATTAATGGATATTCAAATGCCAGAAATGGACGGTGTCACAGCAAGTATCGAGCTAAGAAATAAGCAATTTAATCAACCAATAATCGCATTCACCGCAAACGTAATGAAAGGTGACATTGAACACTACTTAGAAAACGGAATGAATGATTATATTCCAAAGCCTATTGATATAAATCGATTATACCGAATCATTGACCAATTCTTTCAATATGGTCAAAGCAGTTAATCTTGATAAAAGCAGGCATCAACAACGACAGCTTATTTAAGTTGTTTTGTACGCACAGTTATAATTTAGCTTGTTGACTGAATATCAGACATTATGATTGAAAATAAAAAAGTGACGAAATATCACTGATCTAATTCGAACTAATGCCACAGAGCGGTCTTAATAATTAGGACAACTGACTTCATTCTTGTGTCAACTATCTTCAAGGATAACTGACATAGAAATAATTTTTCTATGTCGCATTCGCCCCAAAGTGTCATATACCATTAATATAAGAGTAGGTTTAATTATATTTATATTGGCAAAAAACGAACCATTTCTTTCGCTTTACAGGAGGTCACTACGCAGAGCTATGTTCCGCCTAGCCAATGTCCTTTATTTAGTTTATGCATGGACACTAGCTAAGGTTTTGGAGGTTTCATGAACACTTGTAAGTATTCACGTCATAAGCACCTTTGCAAGTAAATAATGTTAATAAAGCCAGAGTAGTTTTACCGCTATACAAAAACTTCAAACAATGCTCTCTTTATTAACATTTGATTTTTTACTTTCACCCGTAATAAAAACCCAATAATTAATCAGTAAGTGATTGCCCTAGTATCATTTTCATTTCATTTAATAATTTCGTTTTCACTTGCTGATGTTCAGGCTCTTTAGCAAGATTAGTTCTTTCATACGGGTCAATACGGTGATCATAAAGCTCTTCTTGCCCTTGGCTATAACGGATATAACGCCAGTCTTGAGTTCTATATGAGTAATTTTGCTTATTAACCGCATCGATGTTAGCTACTTGATGGTAATTTCCCACCACGGTTAAGGCACCATTGGGTCCTTGCCACTTTTGGCTATCAGGGTCTTCCAAGAAAGTTCTTAAGCTATAACCACCTAATTTTCCGCCTTTATTATTTTTCTTGTTATCGCCTTTTAATTGCGCGTAATCGATCAAGGTTGGGTATAAATCAATCAGTGATACCGGGTGGTTGACTGCACTGCCATTATGCTTATTCTTTGGCGGTTGTATGATCAGCGGAATATGGACGCTTTCCTCCCAAGGGGTGTTTTTAAATAAGATGCTTTTTTCACCCATTTGCCAACCGTGATCAGCAGTAAATACCACCATGGTATTTTTAAGCTCTGCATGGCTATTTAAACTATCAATGATTTTTCCTACTTGTTCATCCATAAAGGCAATGCAAGCCAAATAAGCTTGTAAGAAATGTTTTATTGCCGTTTCATGATCATTATCATAGGTAGCTAACAAGGTTTTGTAATACCTTAAACTT
>MAAB01007722.1_pt1 | contig 12322 bp, 8 predicted proteins | sample 1115991 | NCBI WGS metagenome assembly MAAB01 (sample SAMN04961124, study PRJNA320927) | seawater metagenome | isolation source: sample BD02T18 sea water enriched with oil for 18 days | place: USA:Gulf of Mexico | collected 2013-07-27
AAAACAGCGCAATATCGTTAATGATGATGGATATTGCGCACTGTTCATTGTCAATACTCCCGCAGTTGATGACCGTGGTGTTGGTCATGCGGTAGAGCACTTTGTGTTTCGGCGCAGTACGGTCATTTACTTTGTAAATACCAAAACCAACTAAAGCGACATCACCAGCACTAGCTAGTTCAGCTGTTACAGAGTAAATTAAACTATCTAACGCACGACCAGCAGAAGCTTTTGTAATGTCTGCGCCTTCAGCGATTTTCGCTACCAATTCACTTTTGTTCATTATTCTTATTCCTTAATTATTGTTGTCACTAACATATATCTGATTTAGATTCATTTACAGGATCTATTTTGTTGAAATTTCATCGCCTTTTTAGTCAGTAATACAAAGCCATCCCTGAGTGTTATACCCTAAGTTTTGTCAGTGCTGTTCTATCTACCGAGCTAATCAATTTCTCTGGAGGAGCGCGAGGGTAGTTGATGTCGATAAGAAATTCTTCTGCAAAATGGCATATTTGAATTTAATATGGATAAGTATTAAGGACGTGAATGGAAGCAGATAAACAAATAATCTTACCTGTTCTCTTGTTATCAAGATGTATTACATACGCTTCTTTGCTAACTCAGGTTTAATTTTAGAAAACTCATCTATTTATTTTAATATTTATAAATTTTAATTGTTACCAGTTTATTATTGGTAATGCACTCCTCTTTGTTTTGGTGATGTGTTTTGGTGCTGTGTACCACTTATTGGTAATATTAATTGGTTGACAATTATCGCTTATCTGGTTAGGTTGTAATCAGTGGGGAATAACTAACTATATTTTCGCTACGATTACAAACATGAATCATTGGGGGAAGAAAAGATGAAACTTAATAAAATTAGTGAAGCAATTAATCTTTATACAAAAGCGTCGTTAAAGAACGTTCTATATACGACAGCATTGTTTTCAGTGTTAGCAACGTCTTCATACGCTGCAGAAGAAACGGAATCTCAAAAAAAGAAGGCCGATGACATAGAAGTTATTCAGGTTACCGGCATGTTAGGCAGTATGAAAGCGGCTGCAATGCTTAAACGTACTGATGGCCGAATTGTTGATGCTATCGTTGCAGAAGACATTGGTAAATTACCAGACAACAATATAGCTGAAGCATTACAACGTATTACCGGTGTATCAATCAACAGCGACTTTGGTGTGGGCGACAGCGTTTCAATTCGTGGTTTGCCTCAAAACCGTGTTGAATTAAATGGTCGTTCTACCGTGGGTGATTCTCGTGACGGTATAAGCTTGCAAGATTTCCCTTCAAGTTTCTTAAAAACGGTAGAGGTTATTAAATCACCTACCGCAGATATGATCGAGGGGGCACTAGGTGGCACGGTAAGTATGCGTACCGTTCGTCCATTAGAGTTGGAAGGGTTAACTGGAGCCATTTCTTTAGATGGTGAGTATGCAGATAAAACTGAAAACTTTGCGCCTATTTTTAGTGGCTCAATTGGTAATAACTGGGATTTTGGTAGCGCAGGTACCTTTGGTGCTCTGGCGATGCTTTCTTACCAAGACCGTGAAATTCGCCAAGATGAGTATTTCAACCGCGTTAAACTTTACGATGATGACGTTAACGGCATGACAGCAAATACGCCGAGCGGTAAATTTGCGGTAAGAGATCAAAATACTGTTGAACAATATGTAGAAAACCGTGAACGCACGGCAATGAATTTGTCATTACAGTGGGCACCAGAGTCTGGTGAAGGTATGGTTTATTTTGAAGTAAGTGGTACAGAGCGTTCTGGCTCACAAGCAGGTAATTCAATTCTTGATGTCGGTGGCTCTAGAGCATATGACGCTAACACCACTCAAGATGCTAATGGTCAGGTTGACAACTATTCCCTACCAGGTGTTTTTGTTATTCCTAAAGCTTATAGCGAATTTCGTGAAACTGAATCTTTTTCTAATGCGTTTGGCGGTGAGTTGAACCTTGCTGATAACATCATGATTTCAGGTGAAATTGCCATTGCTTCTTCAAGCAGCTATGCGCCTGATACTGAATTTACCTTGCGACCTATTAGTAAAACCACTGGTAATACTCACAATATTGATGCGCTTTTCTCTCAATCAGGCGATAGCATTCCTAGCATTATATACTCTGACTCTGTAGCACTAACGAGTGCAGATAATTTAGCGCTACGTACATTTCAGCATGATGACCGTAGCACTGAAAATGATGAAACAGCTATACGCTTTGATATTGAAATTGATGAGCCGCTTGGCTTAGAGTGGGTATCTTCAATAAAAGCGGGTGTTCGTACCACTAAGCGTGAATATGGTTATACTGACTATGATTATGAAGCCAAAGACATGTACAAGAAGGCTTTTAATGACTCCGACGGTTCATTAGCTATTATGTGGATTGATGAATTCAATACCTTGTTCCCAGGCAGTTTTGAAAACGTTAGTTATCCGAACTCTTTTGATCAATCTGGTTTGTCAGGACAAATGGACCTGTTAACTTATGCTTCTTACACTGGCTTAGCTGATGCTTCAGGTACTTTTAATAAAGTTCAGCAAATACTTGCCGGCACTAATATGGCAACAACAGGTAGCCTAGCTGATAACCTTGAGCATGATGAAGGTGCTTACCGCGATATCACTGAAGATACAGCAGCACTTTACGTTTCAGCTCAATTAGATTTTGATGCTATTACTGCCATTGTTGGTGGTCGTTATATTACCACTGATATTGAATCAAGCGTCTATGTTGACGGTTCACTGGTACGTGGTGAACACGATTATACTGACTTCTTACCAAGCTTAAACGTGTCTTATAGCTTTTCAGACGATACCATTGTCCGTTTCGCTGCTGCAAAGGTTATGCGTCGCGCAGATTTTGACCAATTAAGTCCAGCATTTGAAATTGATAGTTCGGTAGTTAACGCCGATCAAGGTGCTATTGATTTAGCCCCTCACCGTGCAACGCAATTTGATGTCTCATTAGAGCATTACTTTGGTGAAGGCAACATGGTCTCGTTCGCAGTGTTTTACAAAGATGTTGAGTCATTTTTGAGTTCAGAGACTATTTGTAGAGCGAGCTCAGCTACCTCTGGTCAAAATGTGACAGAATGGGAAGGTGTATGTTTGCTTGACAGTGCGGGCACGGACAACACTGAACTTGTTTATTCTAGCCTTGATGATTTTGGTGGTGATGACGCTGCAGGTATGACTTATACAGAAGGCCAACGAGATGCGGGCTTAACGGGTATTAATGCCAGTAAAGATACCAATGGTGAAAACGGTAAAGTTCAAGGTTTTGAAATTGGTTATCAACAACATTTTGATTTCCTACCGGGTGCTTTATCTGGTTTAGGTTTTAGTGCGAACTATACTTATGCCGATAGTGAACAACCAAATGGTAACGCCTTATTAGATATTTCTAAAAACACCTTTAATACTCAACTTTTCTGGGAGTATGAAAGCTATGCAGTCCGCCTTGCTTACAACTACCGTGATAGTTTCTTAGATAGTGAAGAAGAGAAGCGTATTGAATCAATTGGTGAATTAGCACTTGGTAGTACTACCAATGATGAAACTTCAGCTGATTTTGATGCTACTGCGGGTAATAACTACCGTAATGGTAGAGGTCAACTAGATATTTCAGCAAGTTGGGACATTAATGAGCATTTCACTGTGGTTGCAAACGCAACTAACTTAACAGGTGAAGCTTCTATTTATTCTACTGCACTGGGTAGTAACTGGAAGTACACAGAAGCAGATCGTCGCTACACTATCGGTGTACGCGCTAAGTTCTAAAAGTAACAAGTAAAAAGACCTAGAAAAGAGCCTAATTAATAAATAGGCTCTTTTTTTATTTCAATCTAGCAATAGACAATTTAGCTGAATACTATCTCAGGAGCGTTGCAGAGAAGGTTATGGCTCGTTTAGCTATTTTATCGGTAATGATATAAACCTTGTCTCGATATTACCTATGCATTAAACCATAACAGTACATTAACAGCTTATCTACCTTGTTCATTACCTGCGTTAACTAGCTAACCAGCTCGACATTGCATCATCTTCTAATCGACTTAACCATTTTGTCTTGTCACTGGTATTACAAATCCGGTTATTACCTAGCGTTATTACCTTGTGTTATTACCAATAGAAATAATTGGTTGACACTTAATGTGCATTTGGTTAGTATGTGTTTGTGCCTGATTGTTCTAAGTATTAATAAAACGATTAGTTTGCCTAACAATTAGAATTGTCGATTTGATACTTTTCTAATGTAAAACGTGCAACTACCTCGCTTGATAATTTACATGATGGGTTATTACCAAATTTTTGGTTTAACACTAGGTTAGGTGTTTGGTTCATATACAACTAGAAACTTAATAAATTAAAATCGGTATTTTTAAAGGGATATAAATGTCACCATTTGAATGGAATTTTCCAACTAAGCTCTTCACAAAGATTTAGTGCAATTGGTTCTTTATATCAGACATTAATCTGGGCCCTAGGTGAGTAACTTTCACACTCAGATAAACATACAGCAATATATTTAGGAATTAGATATGACAAAACCTATCATCGGATTCATCGGTCTTGGCCTTATGGGTGGCAACATGGTTGAAAACCTACAAACGCGTGGTTTTCAAGTAAACGTAATGGATCTTAATAAAGATGCTGTTGCAAAAGTTATTGCTCGCGGTAATGCGACTGAAGTTACTTCAGGAAAAGAATTAGCCCAAAAGAGTGACATCGTAATGCTTGCTCTTACCACTTCAAAAGTTGTTGAAATGGTAGTTTATGGCGATGAAGGTATTTTAGCGGGTATGAAAGAAGGCTCGGTATTAGTCGATTTCGGTACTTCTATCCCAGCTTCTACTCGTAAAATCGGTGCTGACCTTGCAGCTATAGGCGCAGGCATGATTGACGCTCCTCTAGGCCGTACACCAGCACACGCTAAAGATGGTTTATTAAACATCATGGCTGCTGGTGATATCGAAACTTTCAATAAGGTTAAACCAGTGTTAGAACAGCAAGGTGAAAATGTATTCCACCTTGGCGCTCTTGGTGCAGGTCACACAACTAAGCTGGTTAACAACTTTATGGGTATGACAACTGTTGCAGCTATGTCTCAAGCTTTTGCTGTCGCAAAACTTGCAGGTGTTGATGGTCAACAATTGTTTGACATCATGTCTGCTGGTCCATCTAACTCACCATTCATGCAGTTCTGTAAATTCTACGCAGTAGACGGCGATGAAAAACTTGGTTTCTCAATTGCAAATGCCAACAAAGATCTTGGTTACTTCCTAGAAATGGTTAAAGACCTAGGTACAGAATCTCTAATCGCTGAAGGTACTTCTAAGGGCCTACAAGCTGCAGTTGATGCAGGTCTAGGTCAAAATGACGTTCCAGTACTTTTTGATTACTTCACTAAATTAGCAAAGTAATTTGAATAAAATCTTACTAGGGTGTTGAGACTGTTAATACAGACACACTGTAGTAAAGGGCATTTCAGTAACATGAATCTTTCAGGTTTTGTTACTAACTAAATTCTGTGATGGGAATGTGTAGGTAAACTACTCTTTGGTAGGCTTCTCTTTTGAGAAGCTTTTTTTTGTCTATAGAAACAGGACAATACCTTGCCTCTAAGCCTTTTACTTCTCGCTAAGTGGTCAATAAATTAGTGCACTTGGTATTAACATGATAACTTATTGTAGCGTTGGTATTTAAGGATAACTCAGTGAATCAAACAATAATATACGGAACATTAGCTTATAGCTTTGTTACTTTTCCTTTAGCTGTTATTTGGCACGTACTATTATTTAAATCAGAATATGAAGATTTTGGTTACTTCACTGGAGAACCAAGCTTTTTATTGGGTCTTACCACTATCATCATTCAAGGTTTTATACTTTCCTTGCTTTATCCTTTGGTAAAACTACCAGGGAATGGTGTAAATCGCGGAATAAAATATTCGGCTATAGTAGGGGGCTTCTTTTGGACTTCACATGTATTAGCTTTTTTAGCTAAGCAAACCATGCTAAATCCGATTGAATTCTTGCTAATGGAGAGTTTTTACTTAGTCTTGCAATTTGGTATTTTCGGTTTATGCCTAGGTCTACTATTTAAAAATCAATTGGACAAAAATGCCTAACGATGGGCTCAAGTAGGACTTTTACCGTTTGCTCCATCGTCACTTTTTCTGACCAACACGTTTATCTTTATCTATTAGTGATTGTTGTCTAGTTGATAAAAAGTTGCTTGTACATAGTCAGTATCTTCACCGCTATTATTTTGGTTGTAAACCCCAGCTTTAAAATACATGTATTGATTGCTTTTATTATAACCACTGTTGCTCATATCAACTTGTTGCACAACATCAGCTTTACCTTGTCTGATAATGGTTACCGTTAATAAATTACCAACCACTTGAATTTTATAGCTAAAAACTTCATCTAATTCAATGCCATCGGCTGAGCCTTTCGCATTGCTCGCGCTTGAACCAATTAAATTATACCATTGCTCATCACCTTCTAGAGGCTCATGGGCTATATAGATTGCGCCTCGGTTATTATGTGGTAACTTTCGATAATAAAGCCTAACGGGTTCATCTTTAGTGGCGTGAATTTGACCGATGATCACTCTACCTACCTGTTTAGCATTGCCGGTAGTGGTGACATGGTTAACCGCTAAGGTGGCTTCCAACGTACCATCAACACCACCAGATTTCTTCCTGATCCTTCTTTTAGCGGTACTGAATACCCAATTATTCTCAGTAATGCCTTTCGTTTTGATGCTGGTATTGCCGCTTCTGAGCATTTCTCGTAATTCGTTGCGGGTATATTTAGTATTCTTTGAAGTTTTTGGCCCTGCTATCGGCGCGTAAAAAACCATGCCGCCATCTGCAGCGGTATAAAAAAGCGGTTTAACCGACAAACCTTTAGCGAGGTATCGCTCTGGTACATTGTCAGCAATGCCATCGTTATTAGTATCAACCGGTAAGCTAAGGCTCCAATCGGTTAAATCAAAGTTTTTAGCGGGTGGCACAGTGGGGTCTAGTACTATGACTTCATTACGGCTATTTGTTATTTCTTTTGTTTGCGCATGACTCTGTCCGACAACAACTAAAATTAACGTTAAACTCAGTAATGTTTTAATGGGAGGGAACATTGTTTCTTACCTTTTTGTTATGGGTTAGGTATAGGTTCAGTTTGGGTTAAGTTAAGAATAAATATTGCTATGTTTTAGTGGCATAGTTATAGCAATCTCACTAACTATGTGGTCGTTTCTACTTATTAAAACTACCAATTACTTCGTTATTTATTTAATAATTAACGCTGCATGGAGCTTATTGTCCTGAACAACTAGTTATTAAAGTAAATGCCTTGTATTTGGCTGTTTTTCCTGCATATAAAATAGATCACCTAATTAATGAAACTGGTATTACAAAAAAATAGCGCTACAAGTAGCGCTATTTTGATACGTTATATAATTATACTCTTAACTTATTATTATTCTCTAGAGCCTGTTAACTATGGTCTATCAGCAACAAAAGCTTCATTAGTATTTGAAGTGTAACGTGAGTTATTTGAATCAAGCTCAGCACCTACTGCATAAGTTGCAGCTTCGAAGTCATCCTCAAATATCAATTCTGTACCTGCGGTATCAGAATAAAACTTAATATTATCTATGTAAAAAGAAGCGGCTAACGTTGCATCGTTATCACCTATTTTTAATATTAGATGTTGAACACCAGCCATAATAGTTTCTAGTGGTGGACCATCCTTTGTTTTTCCACTGTCTAATGTCGGGAATGCATCCGCTGACACATCATTACCATTAATTGACATAGTGATTAAAGGACCTGCTGAAGCCGTTGCATTTGTTGCATCCCAGGTCATTTCAATATCAACCCAGTCAGTATCGGTGAAGGTATTAGCAATAGTAATACCAGCTTGGTTGCGTATTACATAACCGCCATCTTGAATTCTTAATTCAACTAGGTCATAACCACTATTAGCTGAGCTGCCGTATAAACCAATATAAGCGTCTTTATTGTCTGTATCAGTATCGTTCGGGTTATTATTGGTTGCATCACCTGATTTTCTAAATGAAATTGTAAGTTTACCTGTTGATAAAGGATCAATACTTTCATCACTCAGTTTCAATCTTAGTTCACCAGTATCTGTAGTACCATCACCAATACCTGTACCCTTGGTATCAGTAATTTCTAATACTTGCAGGTTTTCAATTTCAGGCACTATTTCAACTTCAGGCACTTCTTCAGCCCCTTCTGCAGCGTCAACTTTTGCAACAACCGCTTCGTTAGTACTTGAATTGTATGGTGATGCATCAAGTGAATCAGCTACAGCATAACTCTCAAAGTCATCTTCAAATACCAAGCTTGTACCTGCGGTATCAGAATAAAGCTTAATGTCATCTATATAATAAGAAGCTGCGACAGTCGCATCGTTGTCACCCATTTTGAATATTAAGTGTTGCACGCCATCGACAAGAGAGGCAAAAGAACCGTCTTTACCACTATCTAATGTTGGAAATGCGGCAGCAGTCACATCGGTACCATCAATAGATAAGGTAATTAAAGGTCCCGTTGTAGCCGTTGCATTTGATGCATCCCATGTCATCACAACACTAACCCAGTCAGCATCTGTGAACGTGTTAGCAACAGTAATACCAGCTTGGTTGCGTACTTCGTAACCACCATCTTGAATTCTTAATTCAACTAGCTCAAAACCGCTATTGGTTGAGCTTCCGTACAGGCCAATATAAGCATCTTTAATATTTGTCTCATTATCGTTAGGGTTGTTATTTGATGCGTCACCTGTTTTCTTAAATAACACGGTCAGTTTACCTGACACTAGAGGGTCAATGTTGCTTTCACTGAATTTAAGCCTTAATTCACCGGTATCAGTAGTGCCATCACCAATATCTACACCCATGGTATCAGTAATTACTGCTACTTGAGTCTTTACGCTATCTGCAGGCTCTTCAATAACAAGGTCTGTTGCTGCTGAGGTAAGCTCTTCTTCAAATTCGTCATTATCCGTGTATATGACATTAACAGTAATGGCATAACCTAGTTCTGCAGCACTTAGCGTATAAGTAGCATCAGTTGCGTCAGCAATTACAGCGCCATCAGCCATCCATAAATAAGCTATAGCTGTGTCACCTGAGCCATTAGCATCGGTTATTTCAGCCGTTAAAATACTGTCTACGTAGGAATCACCTGAAATAGCCACGCTACCGTCGGTATTTACAGGTATGAATCTTATTGCATCTGTTGCATCAGATTGAGTAGTTTCGTTATAACCGTCATTATCGGTATAAGTTGCCGCTACAGAAATAGTAGTACCGATATCTGCTTCAATTAATAAATACGAATCAGAAGTCTCGCCCGAGATAGCGGTTCCACCTGCCATCCACGCGTACGATATATTTGCAGCTTCTACGCCATTTCCATCAGAAACGCTCGCCGTTAAAGAGGTCCCCACAAATGCATTAGCTGATATTATAGCTACGCTTCCTATAGAGTTACCTACCTCAGGACTTATGTCGCTGTCATCACAAGCACTTAACGCAAGAATAAGTGATGATGCTATTAACGATTTAATTTTCATTATTGTTTTCCCCATACCAGTTTAATTATTTTTATATTTTTAAGTAGATAGATGTTTAGAACATCTATCTAGATAAATGGCGCTTAAAGATACTCGGGTAAACTTACCAATTTGTCAAGTCAATTGTGGTAATTGGTATTGCTAAGTGCTTGGTGTTGGTTAACCGCTTGGTGTGGCGACTAAATCGAAGTGACTTCTTGCTTGTTTTTAATACAAAATATTCACTGTTATGAGAAAGAAAAGGCAAGAAAGTCTAGGGTATCAGCGGGTGTTAATTAATATGTCAATAGCGAGCGATCTGTTGAATTTAATCACTCTACTAGGACATTGACAGCTGGCTCTATCTTAATTATGAAAATAATTTAAATGATTATTTTCTATTTTATAAAACGTTGCTTGCACATAATCTTTTGGCTCACCGGTATTATTTTGGTTGTATACACCGGCTTTAAAATACATATATTGGCCGCCAAGATCATAACCACTATTGCTCATGTCAATGATTGCAGAAATATTTTCTTGTTGTGATCTTGAAAGGGTAAAGGTTAATTGATTACCAACTACAGAGATGCGGTAAGTGAAGCGTTCATTCAACTTAATGCCATGTTCAGGGTTTTCAGCACTCTTAGAGCGGGTGCCAATGAGTTCATAATAGATATCTTCGCCCCCTAAAATTTCATGGGCCAAATAAATAGCGCCTTTATCATTTTCTGGTAACTTGCGATAATAAACGCGAATGGGTTCGTCATCGTTAGCATGAATTTGACCAATGATGACTCGGCCAACTTGTGATCTATCGCCTGTTTCTGTGACATAGTTTACTGCTAACTCGGCCTCCAGTTCGCCATCAACACCACCCGCCGCTTGCTGTTCTTCATTTGAAGCACTGGAGAATACCCAATTATTTTCATTTATGCCTTGCGTGCGTATACTGGTATCGCCACGTCTTAACATTTCTCTTAATTCAGTTCGGGTGTAACTGGTGTTAGTCGATGTTTTTGCTCCTTCGATGGGAGCTCTAAATACCAAGCCATCATTGACATCTAAGAAGAAAAACTCTGCATTAAAATAATCATTAGTCAGCGTTGACTCCTTAATACTCTGTGCTTTTGAATAAAAACTCTCATCGACAGGAATACTTAAATACCAATCATTTAATTCGATGGAGGAAGCAATATCATTTTGACAGCCAAAAGCTTCCACTTCGACAATATGGTTGTTGTCGTCAAGCGTGTTGCCATTAACAATTATTTTTAGGTAATGAGCTGTGTTGTCGGCGATTTCAATATATTCTGCACGGGTCGATAAGGCATTACTTAACTCTGAACTTAGTACGGAAATCCAAGTTTCTTGATCCTTAGAAACTTCCAACTCATAGCTATAACTGCGGTTGTCGTTATTAAGCCAGGTTATTGAAATACCTTTGATTAACGCTGGCGAAGCAAGTGTTAAAACTAACGATTGCTCATTTTTGGCTGTGGACCAACGTGATTCAGGCATGAAGTTACTATCAATGATATTACTTGCGTCATAAGCTGATGTTTCATCACTGGCAATGGCTTGAATGAAGTTAAGTTTTGCCAAGCCATTACACAATATGTCCTCTTGATTTTCTTCTGTAACGGTTTCACCGTCAGATGACTCTGCTAACGAGTTGTCAGGTGAACTGTCTAATGGAGAGTCTGGAGAGTCTGGCGAGCTGTCAGATGGATTACAAGCCATTAACAGGACCAAAGAGCATATAAAAATAACCGAACGATTTAAAGACATAACCTACCTATAAAGCAATATGGAATATATCAATATATTACCAATTTACTTTAAATTGTAAATCAATAATATTAATTGGTAATTGTCACCTGGTGATCTTTGTTGACTTTTTGGTTTTATGATTAAATGGGCGTTAGTGAATGAGTAATATAGATAATATTTAGGTAAGGGTATTATGAAATGATCATGAAAAGGGCATTATGAAAAAGCCCCTCAACTTTGCTAGGGTTTTAATATTCGTCTTTGCAAGCACATGGAACAGCATGAGAACAGGTCAAAATGAGTTTGACGTAGAACAGCACTAACTACAGCCATTTTTCTGGTTATTTTTGCCTGTTAAAGTATCACCATGACGCTCTAAGTGTCAGCTGGGTTGTTGGCAGTATTAGGAATAGAGTAAAGACCACGTTGTTCGCTATTTTTGCGGGTGATTTCCGCTAAAGCTCTTGACTCTACCGCATCAAATAAAGCGTTTATAAGTCGGTTGAAGTGACTATGCATGGCCTTTCTTGCTTGTGTGGCATCTCCTGATTTTAAAGCTTCATAGATAGCTCTGTGCTCTGCAAGTGTTTTTGAATTATCTTTACTGCAAACGCTGTCATAATCTTTGATAACTTCTGGGGTTGAAGAGCGAAGTTTCCAAAGATTTTCAGCCGATAATATCATGGCACTATTTCGTGTCGAATTAGCTATGATTTGGTGAAATTCTTTATCTGCTGCTTCAATATACTCACCACTTTCCATATCAACTAAGGTTTGGTGCAAGCAGATTAACTCATCTTCAGTAATAGTGGTTGCTGCAATTGCCGCAACTTCTCCTTCAATCAAAGCACGTGCTTGGGTCACTTCAAAGGCATTAACTTTCTTTTGTAAACCTAGTTGGTTAACCGGTTTTAAAACATAAACACCTGA
>MAAB01030494.1_pt1 | contig 12319 bp, 8 predicted proteins | sample 1115991 | NCBI WGS metagenome assembly MAAB01 (sample SAMN04961124, study PRJNA320927) | seawater metagenome | isolation source: sample BD02T18 sea water enriched with oil for 18 days | place: USA:Gulf of Mexico | collected 2013-07-27
CATCAGAGCGATTAGTGGGAGCTATTTTACCGGCACAAGGCGATTTAATTTATATCGCTCCTTGGTTTGAAGTCAGTACGTTATCAGGTTTTATGCAAGTCAAATCTGACGTTGCGAGCTGGCACGAACATGAATCACCTTACCAACTGGTTATTGATGTATTAAAGCAAAACAACTGTGCACAAGGCACTATTGCCGTTGATGAATCTACCGCTTTCTTTGCTGTTGACGGAATGATTAATGCGGCAAAAGATCATAACCTTTCATTAGATTTTACTAGTAGTAAACCCATAACCGCTGGCTGTCGCATGATCAAATCAGCAAGCGAAATAGCGTTATTGCAACGCGCGAAAGACATGACTATGGTTGTGCATCGAGCGGTAGCCAAAATATTGACCATTGGCATCACAACCGCAGAAGTTACCGACTTTATTAATAAAGCACATCGTAAACTTGGTGCCCCTAAAGGTTCATCTTTTTGTATTGTTTTATTTGGCCAAGACACCGCCTACCCTCATGGCGTCAAAGAGCCTAAAACCCTCGAAATTAATGATATGGTGTTAATCGATACGGGTTGTTTAGTGCAGGGGTATAACTCCGACATAACCCGTAGTTATGTCTTTGGTGAAGCCACTGAAAAGCAACGCGCTGTTTGGTTACATGAAAAAACCGCACAAGCACAAGGTTTTGCTGCAGCAAAAATATCATCTCCGTGTGAAACAGTAGATATTGCTGCGCGCGACTATCTTGAGACGCAAGGCTATGGACCTGATTATCAAGTACCAGGACTGCCTCATCGTACAGGTCATGGTGTTGGCTTAGACATTCATGAATGGCCGTATTTAGTCAGAGGCGATAAAACACCATTGGCTGCTGGTATGTGTTTTTCAAATGAGCCTATGTTGTGCCTTTATGGTGAATTTGGTGTGCGCTTAGAAGATCATTTCTACATGACAACCTCAGGTCCAAAATGGTTTAGTGAGCCAGCCCACTCAATTGATGACCCTTTTGGTTATGAAGCTTAATCCATTTACCCTAAAGCAACTCCTTTTCAGGTAAAAGGATAAACTACGCAAAGTCGCTCTATTGACGATTATCCACCATAGAGCGACTCATACAGTGTCAAAGTACTCATAATAAAAATATAAAAGTGATACCAATGAAAAATATTAACAAACCACTTCTCACTGTGTTAAGTGGTAGTTTCGCTTTATCAGCCTGCCTTATAACAAACCCAGCAATAGCCAATGAGTTATCAGCAACCACGCAGAGTAAAACAACAACGAATGAACAACTTGCCCGCGTTGAACAGGTTTTAACACAAGTCCATCATTGCAATAAGTCTATTACCATACGCTCACAAGCATTATCTCAAGATAAAGTGGCAACGGCTTGCCACGAATTGATAACTCAAGAAGATAAATTTCATCAAATTTTCAACAGCCGTAATAAACCAGTTCGTGATGACAATAACACTAGTTTGCGCGCTAATTTTTATAGTTCAAATGCAGAGTACGTAAAGTATGCTACTGAACATTTTAATATGCCGACCAACAATGGCGGCATGTATCTAGAAGGTTACCCAGAAAGACAAGGTAACCATGCTGAGTTTGTTGCCTTTGAACGTAATGGTGGTTTATGGAATTTATCCCATGAATATATTCATTATCTCGATGGCCGTTTTAATCGCTATGGTGATTATTGTAACGGTTTACATGATGATCATGCTGGTCCTGAGTTTTGCCCTACACCTAACTCATCATACCCTCACGGCGTTTGGTGGTCAGAAGGTGTTGCCGAATATATTGCTTGGGGTAAAAAGAATCCCAAAGCAATAGCGATTGCAGGCAGAAAAACGTATGCGTTAAGTGAGCTATTTAATACTAGTTACAATAACAATAATGGCAGCGAGCGTGTTTATCGTTGGGGATATTTAGCGGTACGCTTTATGATGGAAAACCATCGCGATAAAATCGAACAAAGCCTGATCTTATCACGTCAAGGTAATTGGGCAGAATATCAAACATTAATGCGAACTTGGTCAACTTCAATGGACCAGCAATGGTTCATTTGGTTAGACAAGCTTACAAAAGATAAATCAAGTGCAAGATAAAGTATTTTGTAGGGTATTTTTGATTAATAAAGGGCTGCGTTCACTACAAGTAGCACCTTAATAGTCTGCAAAATATCTTCCACCAATAGAGCTAATTCTAGTTTTCCTGTACATGTTTGATTAACAACAAAGTTTAAGCTTTATTCTGCCGTTTATCTCTTTTTATTCTTGCTGATAATAAAGTTATTCGGATATATTGTGCCCGAATATTTTTAAGGATTTTACACATGCAAGTTACAGCTAAAGTAACCGAGATAACGGTTATGACAGCAACGGATCGCGCTGCTATTGGAAGCTTCTTATCTGGAGCAGGAATTATAGTCTTAACTATCGTATTTATTTACTGTCTCTACCGATGGAAAAAGGCGAGCCGAAAAGACAGGCAATTGCATTAATAAGCGATGCCTGTAGCTGTTTAGTCATTATTGCATCGCCTTTCTAAGTGAATTATTTTGCTAGTTTTACAACCACGCTATGTGCTGCAACCAAATCACTGATCGCTGTACCTACCGACTTAAATAACGTTATTTCATCGTTGGATTGTCGCAGTATTGATGGCGTTTTACACATATCAGCTAATTCGCCGACAATTTCATCCTTGTTAAACGCACCTTCAGCCATGGGGATCAGTAATTCACCTGCTTCATTTAAGGTATTCGTCAAACTATCAACAAATACTCTAGCACGCATTAATGTTGCCGTATCGCATTCACGCGCATCCGTCATGTGATTACCCAAGCAATCAATATGACAACCAGCACTCAAACGATTGCCATCAAAAAGTGGTGTTTTTGCGCCCGTTGCGCAACATATAATATCAGCACTTGCTACCTCATCGTTTACCTCAGCGCTGGCTTTAAAAGCAACCGCTGGATACAAAGCACTTAAATCTGCAATCAAGTCTCGCACTTTTGTGCTATTTCGTCCCCAAAGAGTCACTTGTTTAATATCTCGTACAGCTAAATGCGCTTTTACTAAGTAAGGTGCTAAATTTCCAGTGCCAAATAGCATCAGATGTTGGCTATTTTCTCTCGAAAGTAATTGGCTAGCTAATGCTGAAATAGCTGCTGTTCGCCAATACGTAATACTCGTACCATCAACCAATGCTAACGGCTCACCTGTTTGACGTTTAAACAGCATTATTTTCGAAAATAAACCGGGTAAATCATGCGTTGTTGCATTATCAGGAAAATAAGTAAAGGCTTTATTACCAATCACTTCATCATTCCATGATGGTAATAAGGCAAACGCATCATGGTTTTCACTTTCCTCTGGCGCTAGTGGATAAACTTGACGCTGCGGCATACTAAATGGGCGACTAAAACTCTGTTTTAGTAAAGGGATTAATTCTTCAAACTTAAGGCTCTGGTGTACTTGTTCAGCATTAATAATTTTCATCAAGATCTCATTTTCACTGTTAATTATGTAAAGTAATACTTGGATTAAAACTCACTAGAGTTCAATCAAGTTCTTAGGCGATTTAGTCAATATTTTTAACCCCTCATCAGTTAACACCACATCATCTTCTATGCGCACACCACCCCAACCTGGTACATAAATACCCGGCTCTATAGTGATAACGCAACCTTTCTCAATAGCGGTATGACAATCAGGTCCAATAAATGGTTGTTCATGTAACACTAAACCAACCCCATGCCCCAACCCTTCTCCAGCATATTTTTTATACTCACTGTTAAGTAATATATTTGCTGATTGTTGATATAAATGACTGCCTAACACCCCCTCAGAAATTTCATCAATTGCTGCTTGTTGTGCAGATTGCACCAATTGATAAATATGTTTCTGCTCTGCACTTGCTTGTCCAAAAACAAAGGTACGTGTCATGTCTGATCGATAACCATTAACCACAGCGCCAAAATCGATGAGTATAATATCACCATGCTGTAACTGCTTGTCTGATGGAATACCGTGGGGTAAAGCACTGCGATCACCAAATAATAAAATGGTGGCAAAAGATACTTCTTCTGAGCCGAGTTTCGCCATTTGGTAATCAAGTTCAATAGCTAATTCTCGCTCAGTGACACCCGCTTTAACCGAATTAAGCATGATTGCTAAGGCTGTATCTGCTATTTTTGCCGCCTGCTCTATTGCAGCAATTTCACTGGTCGATTTAATAAAACGTAATGCTTCAACTGAACCACTGATAGGCTCTATTTTACTCAATTTGGTTAATTGGCTGATCTGTTGATAAATTTGCTGCCATTGCATCACACTAATATGTTCACTTTCAAAGCCAACATGCTGACAGTCATCTTGAAATAACAAATCTTCAATGAGTGAAGCTAAGCTTTGATTGGCTCTATCTCTACAAATAACAGTAAAGTTCGTCGCTTGTAATTTAGCTTGCTCAAAGTAACGGTAATCTGTCAGTAAGTAGTTACCTTTACTTGTTAATAACATGGTTGCTGCATGGCCAGTAAATGCTGAAAGGTAGCTGATATTGATATCACTAAAAATCAACATGGCACTGTGAGGCTGCTTTAGTCGCTTCTCTCTAAATGTTGTTAAGTTCATAATACTCCCTGAAAGTTCAATTCTAATTTATTAACTGTGTATTTTATAAACTTGATTATCTTAATAAAAATCCGTATTTCAACGGATCTTCGGCGTTGATAAGCCATTGCCCTTTTCCACAAATATATGCATCACCTGTTACTTCAGGAATAACTGCATCAAAACCTGCAAAAGTTAGATTTTCTATAGCTTGGACACTAAATGGGCTGCCTAAAATACTCTCTATGGTAATTTTTTCATTTAGCGCAACTTGCTGTTTAGCATGATGCAAGGCAATACGTCCACTCACGCCACTGCCTGTTGGACTTCTGTCTAATTCGCCATCAGCAAAAATGCAGACATTTCGTGAGTGCACACCTTGATTTGGTGAGTCATCAATAAAAATCACGCCATACAAGAAACTCAATTCAGCGATTATTGGATGATTAATCGTAAACTCAGGAATAATGGCTTGTTTAATTTTACGACCATAATCAATAAGTTTTTCTTGTTGATCTGGTACCAGTGACAAACCAAGAGAAGATGCTTGTACATAGGCATAAAAAGCACCGCCATAAGCAATATCAAAATTAACCTCGCCAATACCTTCAACGACAATTTGCTGCGCTTTGGCATAAACAAATGAAGGTACACAATGAAAGCTAACTTTTGTAACCACTTCATTTTGACTGTATGCCAAGGCGTGAATTTGACCACAAGGCACATCAATAATAACTTGAGTCATATCGCCTGTTCTAGCAACCACGCCAGACTCTACTGCACATTTGGTTAAGGCAATAATTGCGTGCCCACACATAGTGCTATAACCTTCATTATGAATAAAGATGGCGCCAAAATGGCTATCTTCTCGTTCAGCATCAGTAATAATAGCGCCATACATATCCGCATGACCTCGTGGTTCAAACATGAGTGCTTGACGCAGTGCATCATAATTTTCTTTACATTCTTCAACTTTCGCTAAAATGCCTTCCCCTTTAAGGGCCGGAAAACCACTAGTGATAATACGGAGGGGCTCGCCACCGGTATGACACTCAAGCGTGTTAATGGTTAAATAACTTTCTTGGTTAGCTTTAGGTTGCCACTGCTCAAATTTTTCAGCGGCTTTATGTACATTAACTGTCATGGTATTTACTCTTTTTTAACGCGTACGGCTGCTATACATTTATGTGTTTACCTAGCGTGATAACAAGCGGTAATAGCAGATGTAAGCCGCCGCTTCCGTGGTTTATATTGTTTTGTTAGGTAGCAACTTGTTCTTGTTGCGCCATTTGTTGCCCTTTAAGCTCGTCAACATAGTGCTTATTAAATAAAAAAAGAGCCGCACTAGTAGCTAAACCAAGTAAGCCTATAATTGCCCACATTAGTGTCGGGTTATTTAAATCAATGGCAAAGAAGCCATACAACCAACCTGAAAGTAAACCACCAAATAAGTTGCCTAGCGCCATGGAAACAAAGTAATAGCCCATAAACATGGCCGCTTTATCTTTTGGTGCAAACGTTGCCACATATTCTTGGCTTTTAGGTGAAGCAGTCATTTCGCCAACCGCAAAAACAATCACTGAACAGCTCACTAGCAAGCCACCAAAAATAACACCATGTGCAAAACCTTGCATCAACATAGAAAGTGACAAAATAGCGGTACCAACAATTAGTGATGGCAGTGGACTGAACTTATCAATAAAGCGACTGATTAAAACTTGAAAGATAATAATCATCAAAAAATCTAAACTTAAAATTGTTGCTGGATTAACTTGGCGGTACTGTGCAGACCATTGCTCGGCAACATCCTTACTTACCCCTTGAGCACTTGTCATATCGCTAGCATTGATTGACAGGCTAATTTGGCCAAAGTTGTTGATAATTTCTTGTTGCGGAATACGAACATCTAAAGCAGACAGTGTACTCGTGACTTCTCTAAGAGCGGCTTTACTTTGTAATGCATCAACATCATTAAACTTAGCAGCCAAATGCATGATCTCGCCTGATAAGGTATCAATATTTACCGAGGTAAAAACGTCATGAAGCCATGGGCTAATGGTATGCATTAAAAAGACTAAATCAGAGCTATCAACAAAATCTCGAATATAAACAGGCAAGGTGATAAATATTTGTAAATATACTGTCCAAAAGCCTGTCAGTATTAACAAGTACATCATAAAGGGCTTGTTACCCAACTTCATTTTTTGTAAATACCATGGCAAGCTAGCCGGTGATGAAAGGCCAGACGCTACGCCATTATTTTCTGCCACTGCATAACCATTATGTTTAGCAACCGAAAAATCCCAAACGATGGCACTAACAATCAAAATTGCGACCGTTACTAAAGTCACTTCAGAGCCAATAAAACCAGCATAGAAACCAACTAATATTACTAATAAAGGAACAACGAGTAAGGCTAAACGCATGTTGCCTAGCACTTGCTGCATTTCTTGAAAGACTTGTTTCAGCGGCTTGTTTTTTGAGTGGCACTCTGGCTCTTTATAGAAAAATAGTGCAGGAATAAAGTTAACTGAAATCCAGATACAAGCGAAGGTAAATACCCATTCCCAACCATAATTTTTTTGGACTATAGGTGCTAATACAGGACCTAAAAATCCGCCAATATTAATCATCATATAAAAAATCCCAAAACCCAAACCTCGGTTGCTATCATCTGTGGTTCGACTGATTGTTGCGATAACGACAGGCTTAAAAATACCAGCACCGAGCGCTATCAACATAAAAATGCTCATAAAGCTGGCCAAGTCTTTTGCATAACCTAAAAAATAATAACTCGGTGCCATCAGCGTGAACGATAATAAGAACATTTTTCGATAGCCAAACCTGTCAGCTAGTGCACCAGAAACCACAGGAAAAAGATAAAGAAAAAAAGGTACTACGCCCATTATCAAACCACGCTCGGTATTACCTAAACCAAGGCCACCTTGTGTAGTGGGTGTCATAATATAGCTAGCAAGTAGTGTGTACATACCATACCAAGCGAGTCGTTCAAAAATCTCCATAGTATTGGCTACGTAAAAGGCTTGCTGAAAAGGACTTCGTTTATTTTGGCTCACTATGTTATCCACCATTTTTATTATTGGTTCTTGACCATTAACAATATTAATTCTGTTTAAAGCACGGTTTAAAGTTCTTCATAAATTTATATCGAAGGTAAAGTAAAAAAAAGCCAAGTACATTATCTGCACTTGGCTTTAAACTTAACTTTTATTAGTCTTGTAACAAGCTCGGTAATAACTCTGCTGGCATATTTTGATAACAGATTGGACGTCTAAAACGAGTAATGGCCTCACTGCCTACTGACGTTGTTCTTATATTAGTTGATGCGGGGAACGGACCACCATGGTTCATTGAAGCACACACTTCAACACCAGTGGGCATTTGATTATAAATTAAGCGACCAACTTTATGGGCTAGGCTTAAGCTTAGCTCTTTTGATAAAGCTAAATCACTGTCTACGCCATGAATACTCGCGGTTAAATTGCCTTTAATTAAAGAAACAAACTGCATCATTTCTGCTTCGTCAGCACAGCGAACAACTAACGCGCTAAAACCAAACACTTCTTCTTGTAATAAAGGTGATTTGGCAAAGGTGGCTAGATCAGTAGCAAATAAAGACGCTGAACATTCTTGTTCATTACCAGGTTGACCAGTTGCAAGTAAAGTAACACCTGCAACGTCTTTACGCTCTGCAACAGCAGCGTTATAGCTTACACACATGGCAGGCGTTAACATAACACCAGCAGATTGTTGTGATAATGCTTCGCTTGCAGACTTAATAAAGGTTTGGTAATTTTTACTTTCTTCACCACCGACGACAACCCAAACACCAGGGCTGGTACAAAATTGCCCTTGCCCCATCATTAATGAAGCCACTAAGCCTTGCGCTATTTCTGCGCCATCTTGTGCAATTTTATTAGGCATTATAAATTGTGGGTTGATACTGCCCAGTTCACCATAAAATGGAATCGGCTCAGGGCGTTGGTGAATTTGCGCTTGTAAAATCATACCTACACGTTCAGAGCCCGTAAAACCAACGGCCTTCACTAATGGATGAGTCACAATTTGTGTAGCAATGGCGTAGTTTTTACCTTGAATAAGAGAGAACACTCCACGGTCCAATTCACAGCTTTCAATTGCTTTTAATATCGCACTTGCCACCAACTCAGCAGTAGCTGGATGAGCAGCATGCGCTTTCATTACGACCGGGCAGCCCGCAGCTAGAGCCGATGCGGTATCACCACCGGCAGTAGAGAATGCCAGAGGAAAATTACTCGCAGCAAAAACACCAACTACACCTAAAGGTAAATAACCTAATCGAGTATCCGGTTTTGCTAACGGCTGACGACCATTATCCGCTTGCTCAATAATCCCTTGATACTCCCTTGCTTCAAGTAAACCAGCAAATAAACCCAGTTGACCAATAGTTCTACCGCGCTCACCTTGAATACGCATTGCAGGTAAACCTGTTTCACTACAAGCCGTTTCGATAAGTTCATCGCCTAAGGCAAGTATTTCAGTGCCGATTGTACGTAAGAATGTTGCACGTTGTTTGGCACTTGACTGACTGTAAGACGTGAACGCTTCATTTGCGCGTATGATGGCAGTATTTACTTCAAGCTCTGTAGCATCGGCAAACTCAATATCGATAGCGCTATGTGTTTGGGCATTAAAGGCTTTAAAACCACCCTGAGTATTGCCTGACCATTCGCCGGCAATTAAATTCTGTCCTGTTATTGTCATCTTCTTACTCACTTATGTTACTTCTTTTATTTATGCTACTTAGCGCATTTATTGCGTAAACACACTGGCTTTGACTTGTATTTAGGTAAAGAGTTAGACAGGAGGTATCCGTACTTTATCTCTTTGCTAGCGTTGCATTATTTAGGTTAGTTAACGCTAAAACCAAAAGCATAAGGGTCATCGTCATCAATAGTGATGCAGTTTTTTGCAAACACTTTCGCCCAACCTTGTATGCTCGGCATTATGGCGGTGATAGGTTTATCTTGAGTACCTAACTCCACAACACCTTCAATCTTGCCGGTAAATTGGCTACCGATATAACTCTCATGAACAAAAGTATCACCAACCGCTAACTCGCCCTTGGCAAATAATTGTGCCATTCTCGCGCTAGTACCTGTGCCACAAGGGGAGCGATCAATGGCTTTATCGCCATAAAAGACCGCATTGGCTGCGTCTGAGCCTTTAGTTTGTGACTTTCCTGTCCACAAGACGTGGCTAATACCATTAACACTGGCATCCTCTGGGTGTACACAATCGAGTGCTTTGCTCGCCGCTTCACGAATGATAGGACTCCACTGCAGGATTTCAGCTGCAGTCCACTGCTCTATACCCGGAAAGTTTTCTTGTGGTTCAACAATTACATAAAAATTACCACCATAAGAAACATCAACAGTTAATTGACCTAACTCTGGAATAGCTAAAGTGACGTCTCGGTGTGCTAAATAGGAGGCAACATTGAATATTTTAACGTTAGAGACTTTGCCCTCATTTTCTTGATACTCAATGACAACTTGGCCAGCTGGCACATCGATAACTAACTTACCCGGAATTTTCGCCGTGATAATACCGCTTTCTAATCCAGCGGTAACCGTGCCGATAGTGCCATGGCCACACATGGGTAAGCAGCCAGAAGTTTCAATAAATAAAATTGAAGCGTCAGCACTTTCACTGCAAGGTGGATACAAAAATGCACCAGACATCATATCGTGGCCGCGTGGTTCAAACATTAGCCCCCGACGGATCCAGTCATAGCGCTCAATAAAATCGAGTCGCTTTTCACTCATAGTTTCACCCACTAAATGGGGATGACCACTAGTGACTAACCGAACTGGGTTGCCGCAAGTGTGTGCATCAATACAAAAAAATGTTCCTTTTATCATACAATCCCCAATATTGATCTTCGTTACTTGACGTAATCTTATTTAGTAAATCTATTCTGTTAAAACTATTACTAGTCAAATTTAGGTATATTGTATACAATCAATTCAGGATGGCAAGTAAAAATTATTTTTGCCTAAAAGCCAATACCTATTCTGTAAATATTTATACCCAAGCTACTTCAAGATGCTCGTTTCAGGACGACTGAGCGATTCATAATCAAGGCGCGTATTTTATTAATGGTTATTCCCTTAATTTCATACGCAACGATAAATATGATTTGCTCATGCGTCCCATAGGGCTGGCTTAGAAACGTTTTATCCATCGTTATTGATTTCGACAAGGAAATAACCATTCTCTTCAATCAATGCCTTGCCTAAAGACGATTCTAATTCCAGCTGAATCCTGCACCTTGAGGTTGTTTGGGTACCAATACAATTTTTAGTCCATCCTCATAAGGTGTTAGTTAATGAGTTATGCTTCAAACGAACAAACAGGTAATAAACAACAAACAATAGCGGTAATTGGCGCTGGAATTATTGGTATTAACTGTGCGTTAGAGTTACAAAGTTTGGGTTATCAAGTCACCTTAGTTGATAAAGGTGACATAGGTCAGGGGTGCTCTAAAAGTAATGCTGGTCATTTTGCTACCGAACAAATTTTCCCATTGGCAGAGTCGTCATTATTATGGCAAATGCCTAAGCTTTTACTCGATCCGCTTGGTCCAGTGTCTTTATCTGCCAAGCACTTTATTAAAGCAGTCCCTTGGTTCATGCAGTTTTTTAATAATATGCGACCAAGATTACGTGACAAAAATACAATGGCGATAAAAGCATTAAATAAAAAGGCCATCAGTCACTACTGCACGCTATTAAAAGAGGCAAATATAGAGCACCTCATTACCTTACAAGGTTCGTTACTTGTTTTTGAAACAACCGATTACAATAAAGTTGATGCCATGTATCAGCATTATAAAAATGAAGGAGTTGCAGTAAAACTATTAGATAGAGCAGAAACACTTAAGCTTGAGCCAAGCTTAAACGACAATATTAATTATTCATTATTTTTTACTGATGTAGCTCATACTATTGACCCATTAGCGTTGAGTGTTGCCCTAAGCGAATTTGCCAAAAGTAAAGGCATGACCTTTCAAAAAGCCGCCGTAACACAAATCATTCAAGCAGAAAATGCCGTTATTATCATGGCAGATCAACAAGATTTACATGTTGATCATTGTGTTGTTGCTTGTGGCGCATGGTCAAAAGCGCTATTAAAAACCTTACATTATAAATTGCCTATAGAGGCTGAGCGTGGTTATAGCTTAAGTTTACCTATTAATGAACAAGAACCCGCCCTGTTATCTCGTCCCGTCACATCCGCTGAACGTCGTTTTATCATTACCCCGATGGATAAAACATTAAGATTAGCAGGCACCGTTGAATATGCTGGACTTAATGCGCCAGCAAATTATAAACGCGCCGACATGTTAAAAGATAATGCGGCTTTTATTTTAAAAAACCTTCCTGCTGCAGACACAGCACAGCAAGCAGCAAGTAAAAAAACAGTTTGGATGGGCTGCCGGCCATCACTACCAGACTCTTTACCCGTAATTTGCCAAGCACCAAATCACGATAAAATATTCTTTGCCCTTGGGCATCAGCATTTAGGATTAACTCAAGGCGCTATTACAGGTAAACTTATTGGTCAGTTAATCTCTAAGAAAAAAACAGAAATCGACCTTAGCGCTTTTTGTATTAGTCGCTTTAACTA
>MAAB01007725.1_pt1 | contig 12304 bp, 12 predicted proteins | sample 1115991 | NCBI WGS metagenome assembly MAAB01 (sample SAMN04961124, study PRJNA320927) | seawater metagenome | isolation source: sample BD02T18 sea water enriched with oil for 18 days | place: USA:Gulf of Mexico | collected 2013-07-27
TAATGACAAGAAAGTAAAACCTTACAAGCCACTGTCACTCAAGTTAACGGTTAGATTACAATCAACATACAAGCTATTAATCATCATCATTATTCCTTTTATATTTTCAGCATGTCTTTGCTTTTTTCCGCCTTTATTGATGAATAATATTTCCACCAATACCCTCATACTATGCCTATTTTCATTTTTAATTATTTGGCCACTCAGTATATTGGAGTGTCATAAATTTATGCATAAGCCTAAACAGATCATTATTTTTTCATCGCTATCTATGTGTATGTTGATCTCTATTATTGGAACTAAACTGGTATGAAATCTTTATTCTCAAACATCCGTATTCGCCAATCATTAAATCTGCATACCAGTTTGGGGCTGTGGTTTTGCGGACTTATTTACTTAATTTGCTTATCCGGTAGCTTAAGTGTTCTATTTGAAGAGTTCGAACGTCTAGAGCAACCTAACATCAGTGAATACTCTTTTTTCAAACCAGAGTTAATTGCCCCTTCAATCGAAGAGTACAAACGTCGAAATCTAAGCAACGTGGAAACTCTTTATATTGTGTTACCAACAGATGGATTACCCAGAACTCACATTACCGATGGCATTGAAGAGTGGTTTATTGCTGAAGATGGAACCTTCGAGGATCAACCTAGTACCCCATGGACAAGCATGCTCAAGGAGCTGCATACCAATTTACACTTACCTCATATCGTCGGCATGAGTCTCGTTGGCTTTGTCGGAATTATTATCTTTACACTTATAATCTCTGGAGTGATCTCTCACCCCAAAATTTTCATAGAAGCTTTCTTATTAAGAACCGATAAATCTAATCGTCAACAGCAGATGGATCTGCATAATCGCTTAGGTGTTTGGGGAATTCCCTTTCACTTAATGACATCGTTCACAGGGGCTTTTATTGGCCTAAGCAGTCTGCTTATGGGGATAGGATCTGCTTTCTATTTCAACGATGATCAACAAGCTATGAGCGATGCAATTTATGGTTCCGATCCAAAAGTAGCATCTCATGGTGAGGCCATTAATTATGTGAGAGCGTTTTCCAATCTTAATGCCACAGAACCTACCGCAAAGCCAATTTATATCGCCGTACAGCATCTAGGAAAAGAGCAACAGTTTTTAGAAATCGCCGCGACTCTGCCGGGGCGCTTGGTCTATTCAGAGATCTATCGCTTTGATACTCATGGTGAATTGATAAGTGCACAAGGTCTTAGTGATGGCCCTGTAGGCCGGCAAATTGCTTACTCTACTTATCGATTACACTTTGGTCATTTTGATAGTTTTTGGGTGAAAATACTCTATGTTTTTATGGGATTATCCCTTACCTACGTTTGCGTAACAGGAACCAATATCTGGTTAGAAAAACGCAAATATACCAGTTGGGTAAATCATGCATGGAAAGGCTGGGTATGGGGAATACCTCTAGCTCTCATCAGCAGCTTGTTACTATCACTGGTTAAAGTAGATTGTGTTTTCTCATTTTGGAGCAGTCTCATAATGGGCAGTTTTATTTATACTTTCTATAAAACAAAGAGACTGTCCTCTATGATTCCAACTTAGCTTGTTGAATTCTTCCGATAAGCGCCAGGAGTCATACCAGTCACTTTCTTAAAAGCCGCATAGAAGGTAGATTTAGAATTAAAGCCAACGTCATAACAAACTTTAGAAACCTGAGCATTGGACTCTAACAATAATGTCTTGGCTTTTTCTACTCGATACAAGTTAACCCAATCGTAGAAGTTACCTCCTGAACACTCATTGATCGCTTTCGATGCTAGATGAATATTGAGTTCACTGGCCTCGGCCAATTTCGCTAAAGACAATTCGTTATCCTGAAACAGCCCTTGGCTTAACTGTTTTTCCAGAGCAACGTAGGCTTGCCCTATTTCCTGTTGTGCAACCGTACTTTCTGATACTAAAGTTTTCTCATTGCTTATACCTGAATTCACATTTGCTATACCGGCTTTAACCGAGCCTTCTATCTGACTCACTTTAGGGAGGCGCGCTTGTAACAAAAAGAAGTAACACAGATAACCTACCAACATTCCTGCTCCCGAACTCAAGATGAGGTTAGTCCCTTCTCCATATCCCGTTAGCGCACAGACCATCATCCATACCGACAATAACAACATGGCTTGACGTACCCGTTGAATCAACTCATCTATACGACTGATTGGACCTGAATTAGCACTCAATAAATTTTTGGCTTGCCACCAATAAAACAACGTTAAGCTGGCGAGTATCACTAAATAATCACTACGGTAAGGCACAAACTGAGTCCAAGGTTCACTGGCTAAAAAACCCTGATCCATATAAAAAACTTTATCTTCACCAGACAATAACCAAAAAGGGACATCCCAAGCCAAAACATACAGCGCAGGTAATAAGTGCATTAACCCCTTACCTTTTAAAATAACAACGCGGCCTTTCAAACCCGAGATATAAGCAAACAATAAAAACGGCGCCATCACGACGACCGGATCGACCAGCTTAATGAAAACAGGCCAGCGGTGATGAAGGTCAAAGCTGTGATAAATGAGTTCAAATAGCTGCATACAAATAACGCTTAAAAGCGCCAACAAGTAATAATGAGTTTGTTTCTCACCCTTACCTTGCTGCACCCAACCCCAAGTCGCCAATAAAAGAACGCTGGAAATACCTAAGGCAATGGCCGAAGTAATCCCTGAAAGAAAATCCATATGGAAAGTTAAACCTATCAAATGAGTCCGAACTTATCGAGCCGAACCTCTAAGCTATTGTTTTTATTAGCTTTATTTATTTTGTACGAATAGATAACACTGGGCTATTTAAAACCCACTAATGGTTATTCTGATGGCACTAGGGTATCGCCTATCACAATAATATCAATAACAAGTGGAACATCCGATATGAATAAATTGTTACTAAGTGTAGCTGCCGCAAGCTTAATGCTGGCTGGCTGCAACGACAATAAAAACAGCAATAACGAAGATAGCAGCATCTACCGCGCGGAAATTCGCTATACCAGCTATGGCGTGCCACACATTAAAGCTGACAGTTATGGTGACCTAGGTTATGGCATCGGTTATGCCCATGCGGAAGAAAATCTTTGTACACTTTCCGAACAGCTAATGAAGCTAAAGGGTGAAAAATCACGCTACCTCGGCCCAGGCGCTGGCAGTGCCAACATCATTAATGATCTAGGCTATAAAGCGCTAGGACTGCCACAACAGGCGATTGATCTGTTTGGTAAAACAACGGTAAAAGCACAAGAAATAATGCAAGGCTATGCCGCCGGTTTTAACCGCTCATTAGCGGAACGCGCCTCTGCAGAAGACTATCCTAGCCCTTGTCGCGGTGCCGATTGGGTAGAGCCTATTACCAAGTTTGACCTGCTTGCGTATCAACTGGATATTTCACTACTAGCCAGTGGCCGTACCATGGCTCCTGCCATTGCTGCAGCAAACCCACCACAGCCACAAATTACTGCGATCACAGTACAAAATAAAAGCACGATTGCGCAGCAAGACCATAGCCTTCTAGCACCTAAACAAGTGGAGTACGACTTCGACGTAGAATTGGATGCTAATCAGGTTTTCACTTCAGAAGGCATTGGCAGTAACGGTTGGGCTTTAGGCAAAGAACGCAGTGAATCGGGTAACCCTTTATTATTAGGCAACCCTCACTTTCCTTGGGATGGCGAATTACGCTTCTATGAAAACCACTTAACCATTCCTGGCGAACTAGATGTAACGGGCGTGACCTTTATCGGTCTACCGGGAGTACTGGTCGGTTTCAATAAAGACATCGGTTGGACGCATACTGTATCTCAAGCCAAACACCTAACAATGTACCAACTGCAGCTGGACCCCACAAATCCGCTTCGCTATAGCTACGATGGCGAATACCGTGATATGACCAGCAAGCAGATTGAAATTCAGATTAAACAAGCCGATGGCAGCTTAGCAACCATGCCTAAAACTGTTTACTCCAGCCACTACGGTCCTATCGTTGACCTAAGCAGTATTAGCCCTTCATTAGGCTGGAATACAAGCTCTGCTATTTCTTATCGCGATGCCAATGATCAAAACTATGCCGTTCTGGATCAATGGCTAGCTATTAATGCCGCCAGTAGCAGTGAAGAAGTCATTACCGCCTTCGATAAATTCCAAGGAAACCCTTGGGCCAATACCATCATGGTTGATAAAGACGACGCCACGTATGTTGATGCCAGTAATACGCCTAAGCTAAGTCCTAACGCAGAACAATATGTACGTGCTGCCGTACTGTCTCCACAGCTTGCCCCAATGTGGCAAAAAGGCGGCGGTTCAGTATTAATTCCAGGCAATAGCAGTATCTTTGAATGGGATGAAGCGAACGCTGGCTTGAATACGATTGCCAATGCCCCTCAGCAAAATAGCGACCAATACGTTTTCAACGCCAATAGCAGCCACTGGTTAACCAACCTAGAGACACCATTAACGGGCTTCAGTATTTTATATGGCCCAGAAGGTACCGAGCGTAGTGCACGTACTCGTTATAATGCCCAACTGATTTCAGACATGTCGGGGAATGGTTTAGCCGGAGCAGATAACAAGTTCTCGTTGGCTGAATTGCAATCTGTCATGACCGATAACCGTTCGCTATATTCAACCGACTTCCGTGATCAACTAGTAACGCATTGCCAGACCGTGACTGATTTTGATCTTAATGGCGAAAGCATTGATCTAAGCGTCGCCTGTGGCGTATTAGCCAATTGGGATGGTCGTTATAATACCGACAGCATCGGCGCACACATTATGCGTGAGTTTATGCAGCACTATCGAGTTGGCGATCATACGGCATTATCTCCTGATTTATTCAGCGCTGGTTTTAATGTTTTAGCACCGGCACAAACCCCATCCGGTTTGAATACTAGCGGCGCAGCAGAAGCGTTGGCCATTGCGGTAAAACGTTTGAATGATTTAGGCGTCAGTCTAACCAGTGCTTTAGGTGATGTTCAATACGTGATTAAAAACGATGAGCGTATTGCAATTCACGGCGGTTATAGCTTTGAAGGCATGATGAATATGACGGAAACAAAAATCCCATCACGCAGTACCTCTGACTTTGCTAACTTGCCTACCGGTACCGCGATTGCAGGCACTACGTTGACCTCGATGACAGAAGCCGATGCCCAAGAAGAAAGTGCCGCTTATCGCATTAACTATGGCAGCAGCTTTGTATTGTCTTTAGAGATGACGCCAGAAGGTCCGACAGCAGAAGCCTTCTTAAGCTTTAGCCAATCGCACGATCCTGAATCAGAAAACTTTGCTGATCAAACTCAGTTATTCTCTGATCAAACGTGGCGCCCTGTGCTATTTAAAGAAGCAGACATTGCTGCTGACTTGAAACGTACAATCAATATTTCTGAATAAATCCTAGTCCGTTAACACTAGAGACAGTAAAAAGTCTCAGCAGAAATATAAGTAGAAACAAAAAAGGCGGCTATTCATTTTATAAATGAATAGCCGCCTTTTTCATCTTTCTCTTTCTACTTTAGATTTTTTATAAACGTCTAATTTAAACTTTTATTTTTAATACCGTGACTCATTGCATACAACACAGGCACAACTCCGAGCGTAAGCAACGTAGCAAACCCTAAGCCGCAACTAATCACTACTGCCATCGCGCTAAAGAAAGGATCGGTTAATAACGGTAGCATACCCAAAATAGTCGTAACCGCCGCCATCATTACTGGGCGTAAACGGCTGACTGATGCTTCAAATACGGCATCGTATTGTTCTTTACCTTGATCCAATTCCAGTCGTATTTGGTCGACTAATACAATACCGTTTTTAACGATCATACCCGATAAACTCAGCAAGCCTAGCAGCGCCATAAAACCAAATTCAGCACCTAAGCCAAGCATACCCGCACTGACGCCAATCATCGCTAAAGGCACACACGCCCAAATAACCAAGGCACTGCGCAGTTCACTGAAGAGTAAAACCGTGATAATAAACATGATTAAATAGCCAATGGGTAACGAAGAAAAGATACTGGCTTGCGCATCTTTAGACGATTCATATTCTCCGCCCCACTCCAAGGTATAGCCCGCGGGTAACGGAATAGCTTCAATCTGTGGACGTAAACGAATGAATAATTTATTTGCAGTTAAGTCTGAAGATAAATCAGGGTCAGCATACACCTCCACCGTACGCCTGCGATCACGACGCGAAATAATCGGGTCGACAAAAACAACATCAAACCTCTCCACAACCTGTTGAATAGGAATGTAACGACTAAAGACAGGACTCCAAATTTGTAAGTCACTCAGCCCTTCAACGTCTAAACGCTCGTACGCAGGGGGACGAATAACAATCGGCTTTAACGTTGTACCATCACGGTAAACCCCCACTTGCTTACCGGAAAAACTGAGCTGTAATAAGTCATCAAGATCTTGTCGAGAAACCCCTGCACGGCGTGCATTTTCTTCGTTAAAAACTGGACGAATTACTTTCTCGCGTTCACGCCAATCATGACGAACATTAGCGGCATCTTCGTCTTGCATAAAGATCACTTTAGCCTGTTCGGCCAACTGCCTCAGCTGCTCTTGATCCGGCCCTGAAAAGCGCGCTTCAATTTTTGCACTGGTGCCTGGGCCAATCTACAAACGTTTAAATTTAACAAACGCATTCGGAATATTATCCGTTACCCACGTGCGCGCAGCAAAAATCATAGGACCAATTTGATCACGTTCATCTGCTCGTACCATCACCTGAGCATACGATGCATATTGACGCTCAGGGCCGTAAGTCAGCATAAAACGTAATTCACCTTGGCCAACCGTTGAAGATGTAAACTGCACGCCTTCTTGCTGCTGAAAGTAACCTTCCAACATCAGCGCTTTTTCTTGAGTACTGCGAATATCACTGCCTTCAGGCAACCAGACATCCACTAAAAACATGGGCGTATTTGACGGTGGAAAAAAGCTTTGTTTTACAAAACCGAATCCGGCAATGGCAACAAATAAAGCCAGCACCATAATCAACATAGTTTTACCGCGATGATGCAACATCGTTGATAACACCTTACGGTACACGTCGTATAAAACCCCACGATAAGGGTCTACATCAACATCGCCCTTCTTCGCGGTCAAACTTTTCTGTTCATCCTTCTCAAATAACAAGTGGCATAAAAATGGGGTCAATGTCAGCGCTGTCACCCAACTCAAAAGCAATGATATGAGTAACACATAAAATAACTCACCGACAAACTCACCGGTTGAATCTGGCGATAAACCAATCGGAGCAAACGCCGTTATCGCAATAACCGTTGCGCCTAATAATGGCCATTGCGTTTGTTTCACAATGTCATAAGCTGCGCGTGTACGTGTTAAGCCTTTTTGAATACCCACCATAATACCTTCGGTAATTACCAAAGCATTATCCACCAGCATGCCTAAAGCAATAATTAGAGCACCTAGCGAAATACGATGCAGCTCAATATTCAAAACTTTCATCGCAATGAAAGTGCCGAGAATTGTGATTAATAAAATTGTACCAATAATAATACCTGCACGCATTCCCATAAATAGCAGTAATACGGCAATCACAATAATGATCGAAATAATAAGGTTGAGCACAAAGCCCGATGAAGACGCATCTACTTCCGCAGGCTGATCATATAACGTATGCATTTCGATACCGAGCGGACGATTACTATCAAGCTGTTGTAGTTTCGCTCTCACTTTCTCGCCGATTTTAACAACGTTAACCCCGCTATTAAATGAAATGCCTAAGTGCAATGACGGCTGTTGATTATAATTAACCAGATACGATGGCACTTCTGAAATGCCTTCAGAAATATTAGCGATATCACGTAAATAAATGAGTTTTTCAGAGCCTGGAAGACTGACTAATAAATCTCCCATATCCTGTACGGAGGTGAATTCTCCCGTAGGATGAATACGAATATATTCATCACCGATACGAATATGGCCAGCGTCTTCAACCGCATTCTGAGTATTTAATAATTGATATAAACGTGACAGAGGAATACCCAAATTGGTCATACGTTCACGCGAAATATCAATAAAGACTTGTTCCTTCTGCGCTCCCGCAATACTGATTTTAGCAATACCGTCTAAAGTGGCGAGATCACGTTTTAGATAATCTGCATAATCCACCAGCTCTTGATAGTTATAATCCTTACCGGTAATCGCGAGCAATACCCCAAACACATCACCAAAGTCATCCATCACCATCGGAGCAATTGCACCGGGAGGAAGTGAGGATTGCTTATCACGAACTTTACGTCTTAGTTCATCCCAAATCTGAGGTAATTGCGAAGATTGATACGTTGGTTTAATTTGCAAATGGATTTGTGAAAATCCCGCTTTAGAAATGGAATCGACATAATCAATATAGGGTAATGCCTGAATAGCATTCTCTAATGGTGCCGTTACTTCTTCTTCTACCTGCAAGGCATTCGCACCGGGGTAGTAGGTAAAGACCATCGCTTCTTTAATCGTAAACTGCGGATCTTCTAAGCGCCCTAGCCCTAAATAACTGATAATACCGCCGACTAATAAAACCAGCAGCAACATCCAGCTCGTCGTCGTATTATTAATAAAATACGTCGCTATATTATTGGGTTTTCCATCTATTTCATCGATTGCTTTATTGTTTGAATCAGACATTATTATAAGCCTCGCTCTTGTACCCAAGGACGAACACGCATGCCTTCATGCGCCTGATAAACGCCTGCACCGACAATATTTTCTCCTGCTTGTAAACCCGATAAAATTTCAATTCCAAGCGGGGTTAACTTGCCTACGGAGACAGCTCTAGGAGACAGCGTCATATCACCATTAACAATCCAAACCTTTGCTTGCGAGGATCCTTCTTGCTGATCATCTCCCTGAAAAACGGCTTTAGAAGGCACCGTTAGAACAGATATTTTTTTACTTAAAACCTGATTTAAATCCACATGGACACTCGCTGACATACCCGGTAATAAATTCAATTTAGCAGGTCGAGCCAAAGTCAGTGTTACGGTAAAGCTGCCAGTAGCAGCATCCGCTTGTGCATTGTGTTCTTTATAGGTGGATAAAAAGCGCTTACCTGGAATCGCTTCAAACTCTACTTCTGGCTGGTAGTTTGCAGCACCTTTCGAATCCGCCATATTCGCCATTAAACTTTCGGGCAACTGCATGCGTACTTCAAGCTGATCACGCACCTGTAGCATCATCACCATTTTTCCGGCAGCAACCGGCTGATGGTTATCCACATAGACCTGAGAAATTTGACCAGAGAAAGGCGCTTTCAGTTTGGTATAAGACAAGTCAGTACGGGCAGCCGTGAGTGCCGCATTACTAATGTCCAGCTCTGCTTTAGATTGATCATATTGAGCTTGAGATACCTGCTGACGCTCGAATAAATCTTTAATCCGCTGGAATTGAGATTGGGCCAATTGATGACGCGCTTTGCGGTCATTCACTAATATTTGGTAGTCAGAAGGGTCGAGGGTTGCGAGCACCGTTCCCCTACGTACATATTTACCCGCCATGGCCGGTAGCGACTGCAACTCACCAGGAACTCGGAAAGCCAGCTCAGCACGCTCTGCTGAATGCACTTGCGCAGGAAATTTACGCTGCATGCTTTCTTCACCAGAATGTACCTGAAAGATCTTAACCGGCCGTATAACGTCGGTATCTTTTACTGGCTCTTCATTGGAGCAAGCGGATAATAAAGAAAATGAAACGAGTACAAGAGTGAGGTAATACATGGGATGTTCCTATCTGAAAGCATAGTTATATTCTAGGCGAATATTTCAGTTTGCATCAGATAGTGATTTCACAACCTATTGTCCCACGATTAGAACAATAAGCGTAAAAACGGCCAGATAATTAACGTTTTTGGGAGAATGTCAATTAAACTGATAGAATCAATATTTAAAGGCCTTTAACCGCGTAAATACCTTCAGCATTGCGCCAGAAACCACGATAGTCCATGCCATAACCAAACAAGTAACGGTCTTCAACATCTAAACCAGAAAAATCGACTTTAAGATCGGTATTCTTACGATCATGAACTTTATTGATCAAGACCGCGGTAACAACTTCTTTAGCACCCTGTGCTTTACAGGCTTCAACCACTTCCGCCAAGGTATTACCTTCGTCGAAAATGTCATCAAGAATCAACACAGTGCGACCATCCATTGGGCAAGAAGGCAATGCCTGCCACTGAAGTTCGGCTTGGCCCTTCGTTTCGCCACGATAGCGAGTTGCGTGCATGTAACCTACTTCTAACGGGAAGTTCAAACGCGGTAACAAGGTACCTGCGAAGATCAGGCCGCCATTCATGATCGAATAAACGACTGGCATGCTGGTTGATAAACGCTCAGTGATATCACCGGCCAACTGATCCAAGGCAACATCAATTTCTTCCTTAGATTTCAACAGATCAGCATCAGCCATAATTTGGTTTAACTGGTCTAAAGTCAGAGATTCGCTCATCAAGAGGCTTCCTAATCGATTATTATATAAGCTGAGTATGATACCATTTCTATTTTTTTAGCCAAACGTTTTAAGTCCATCGTTTCAACTTCAGAGGAATTCATTGGTGCCTGTTTCAGAAAATGTTTTAAACACTACATTAAAGAATGTACTAGATTCAGTCCGTATCGTACTCGTGCAAACCTACCACCCTGGCAACATTGGGGCGATTGCCCGCGCAATGAAAACAATGGGTTTGAAAGAGTTAATTTTGGTCGATCCAACAGACTTCCCTGCCGAAGAAGCCAGTAGCCGTGCAGCCGGAGCGCTCGATGTATTAGAAAACGCGAAGGTTGTTGCAACCCTCCCCGAAGCCTTAGCCGACTGCACTCAAGTCTTCGCCACCAGCGCTCGCAAGCGTAATTATACCCGCCCGCAAGTAACTGCCGAAGAAGCAGCTGGCTGGATTAAAGCGAACCCGAACGAAAAAATCGCCATTGTTTTTGGCCGTGAACGCATGGGATTAAGCAACGAACAGCTCGGCATGTGCCAACAGTTGCTCTATATTCCAGGAAATCCTGAGTATGACGTATTAAATATTGGCTCGGCTGTACAGATAGTCAGCTATGAGTTATTCAAGCAGTTCGGTATGCACCGTGATGAGATAGAAGAGCCAGAGCTAGAGACCGAGGAGTATGCCAGCCAACAAGACATGGAGCGTTTCTATCAGCATCTAGAATCAACACTTTCGGATACGGGGTTTTTGGTAAAAAATCACCCAGGAGAAGCCATTCAACGTCTGCAACAGATGTTTGCCCGTGCTCAACCAAATGCCAAAGAATTACGTATGTTGCGTGGGATATTGGGTTCTGTTGATAAGCTGACCAAATAAGGTTGTTTTTTGATCTACTTACAGTTAATCTGCATAGGCTAGCTAACTTAGCTAACCCATGCTTTTAAAGCAGGAATAATTTACTTTCAAACAAAAGCCGAGGTCGTTATGCAACTCAATATGCACGAAGCAAAATCTCAACTATCAAAACTCGGCGACCTTGCTTGGCAGGGTGAAACGATAGTAATCGCGAAGTCAGGCAAGCCTTACCTCGACCTAGTACCTCACCGAACCAATAAAGAACGCTCGCCGGGTAATTATAAGCATTGCATCCAAATCAATGATGACTTCAACGATGAAGATCTAGATCTCATCGCGACTTTTGAAGACGACTTATAAGCCGAGGTTCGTACACAATGAAACGCTTATTATTAGATACCCACGCGCTATTATGGTGGTTAAGTGATCATCCTAGATTAGGCCCAGAAACCCGAGCGGCGATTGCCGATGGCAATAATAGTATTTATGTCAGCGCCGCAACGACGTGGGAAATTTCGATTAAGAAAGCGTTAGGCAAGTTACAAGCTCCCGATGACATGGAAAGCATTATTACCAAAGAAGGCTTCACCGCCCTGCCTATTTCGCTATTCCATGGTGATCAAGCGGGATCATTACCGGATCACCATAGAGATCCTTTCGATCGAATGCTCATTGCGCAAGCTCAAGCAGAAGGTTTAATACTGGTAACGAGTGATGGAAAAATACCCCCTTATGGTATCCGCTTAATGAATGCTGAGCTTTAAAGATAATATTTGATGAAGAGGCTTAATCTGCCAGCTTTCAACCTCTATTTAAAAGCTCTAATTTAAAGCTTCACTCGCATCAACATACTCAAGCCCCAAGCTCTCCGCCACACTGCGACAAGTGACCTTCCCTTTATACACATTCAAACCATTCAACAAATGCAGATCATCCAATAACGCCGCTTTATAACCCTT
>MAAB01007726.1_pt1 | contig 12303 bp, 9 predicted proteins | sample 1115991 | NCBI WGS metagenome assembly MAAB01 (sample SAMN04961124, study PRJNA320927) | seawater metagenome | isolation source: sample BD02T18 sea water enriched with oil for 18 days | place: USA:Gulf of Mexico | collected 2013-07-27
CAACACTTGATATATGTCACGTTACAACAAAAAAATCAGACACCAGAATACCGATTAAATATGAATTATCAATGAATTTTATAAACAAAAGTTAACATCTATGCACAAAACTGACGAAATAATTGTTATTTGAATAAACAACTCATTAATACTCATAATTATTTTACAAAAAAACACGTTTTTAGCTAATGAAGTCATTGATATTTAGAATTTCGCGGCAATCTAAAAAAATTAACAGTATGCAAGAATGTAAACTTTATTTAATCCATACATATTCACTTTCTTGATATGACTTATATTATTCATGTCATTCAAGACCCAATAAATTATGTTTTTTGTGATGGTCGAGAATATTTTGAGGAGGCTATTAAAGTCGAACCGTGGTTTTTGGGGGAACTTTTCTCTGGCACTAGTTCATCATTCAATGACTGAAGATCTCAAAAATGATGCCGGTTTGAGCTGAGGCGACGACGTAAAGTACTCATGAAAAACAGACTGGGGCAGGCAGTATCGGATGAAACATACATTATCCTCCGATCCAGAAACAAAAAGCAGCCCCTTAATGTAATAAGTTTAAATCTGGCTATTCATATGAGTTCATTAAACCTGCTTTGGTGCTATTGGGATATGCAAATAGAGTTCATTTTGTGGGTCATTATCGTTAAAGCCCGACCGGTATAATTCGAAATCCGGTTTTTCCTCATAGTCAAAGTCTGACTTAGGTAACCAGCTACCCCAGATGTATTTTAGGGTCTGCTCCAAATTAGAAACGGGGCCAATATGAGTAAATTTTGCATACATTTGTTCTGGGATTTCTCGGGTTATCATACCTGAGGGTACCCGCTCAAAGTTGGACACAGCAACACTGCAGATATACACAAAATTCACTTCATCGTCAGATTCTTGATAGGACTCATAAATACCAAAGGCAGTATCTCCTACCCTATTTTCGATAGTATTTACGTAAGGCCTAAAAGCAGACCAGAGTTTATGTAGGCTGAGCTCTGCACTGTCATATTGTTTCGCAATACCCACTAATTTCATTGCACTCTGGGTGATAATTTCAGGCTCCATACTCAAGTGATTTTGATAAAAATCAAGCATGTGTGGACTAAATTGATCCTTATATAAGAGTCGAAAAGGATCATTCTGTTTGCGATACTGGGCTGGAGTGATATTAAACAAACTCTTAAAAGCGCGGGTAAAGGCTTCTTGAGAATCAAACTGACACTCTAATGCGAGCTCTAATATGCCAATATTACTTTGTAACAGCTTACTTGCCGCGACAGTAAGGCGACGCTTACGTAAATATTCCTTTGGTGTATCCCCTACTAACGCCTTAAAAATACGACTAAAATGATAAGTGGAATAAAAAGAAGCGGCTGCAATTTCATGCACAGATATCTTGTCGAATAAATGCTGCTCTACATAATCAATACTTTTAAAAAAGCGCTGCATTCACTATCCCCTTAAATTAATAACGAATCTGAGACACAGGTGCTAGGGAACCTTCCCTAATGTTAACTTGTTAAATTCGTTCATTACCAATGTAAATACCCAGCTGAGTAAACGCCAAATCCCTAACCGGTACCAGTGCTTGATATTCAGGCGAATTAAACAAGTTTAAAATAGCGTCTTTATTTGGGAAGGATAACACCGCAATGACTCCCGGTACGACCCTGCTGCTTGGCTTTTCTTCTACCACAATACTGTCATCAAGTTTTAACGCCGACTCAATATCATAACTAGCGATAGGCACTGCGCCATGCTGTTTAAATACGGCGGGTACCTGTGACAAATAGTGCAAAAGTTCTTTCTTATATGTTGGATTGGGTGTCGCTTCTATGATTAAAAAAACAGGTAAATTCATCATACTTTCCTCTCTATGATTAGGCCGTTTTCATTCTGTCTTTCGATGCCGGGCTCAATTGTGTTTCTGCATACTCTTTCAGATTTTTCAAAATACCGCCAAAGCCCATATAAAAACCAAACGCCAATAACAAATAGAAGGGATAACCCAAGAGTTTTAGCTGAGGCCTTGATACCCAAATTACCTGAGTCAAATTGTCATCGAGCCTTTTAATACGCATATCAATCACATTCTTTGTGACCGGTAATATGCTAGGTACATTGATAGGGTTAACTTCGAAGGTCATATGCTTTTGTGCATGGTTAAAATACGTGATGACTTCATTCGCCTGGGCACCATTTGGCTTATCACTAAAATGACAAACACGGCCCTCCATCGGCGCTCCTCGTTTGCTTTCACCAGACCCCACGGCATAGGATTTTTTAACCGGGCCCATCCATAAATGCGCTTTATCAAACTCATGGGCCACCAAATTCCAAACAAGTTCGGCAGGCTGTTTGATAACAATTTTGCTGGTAATTTTCATAACAATGACCTCTATAGTGTGTGTTTTGCCCTTAACGACAATGGCTTCACTATAGGGATTAAGCAGACACGTTTTTTGATATTTCTTGCTGTATTGAAAAGAGTGAGTTCAATACAGAGGAAGGGTAAAGCGTTAAAATGACGCTCTCACTTAAAGTCATTAAAGAACTCAATCCGAAATACGCCAAAGCAAACCCGGATATCATAAGGCAGACTTTGACGTTATTTACTTAGGTATTGAGTTGATCAACGGATTAGATAGCAGCGTTTAACGTTTCAATTAACAGTCTATTTTCTGGGGTATCTTTACAAAGAAGACTGTCTTCATGGATAGCCACTGGCGCATTTTTAGCATGGGGGAAAGGCGTTTTACCCAGAGTATCAAACACGTCATAAACATCTGGGGTATAGGCCACCATGTAATCAAGACGACCTCTTTCAAGTTTTTTAATGTTCTGAGCCAGTTTATCAACCCTCATAAACCTTGCTCCTGACGATTCCACATTATTCCCGTAAGGCATACCTTTTCGAGTACCGACTTTTTTGCCTTTTAACAAGCTGACATCATCGATCGACGCATCTCCAGGTTTAGAGAAGATATAAACCTTAGCGGTAAACATGGGCTGACTAACTAGGTGTTCATCACCATAATCATAAAAATCAGGGTTTTTATTGGCCGGTGAAATACAGCAATCCGTACAATTTTCATAGGCTTTTACCGCCCTGCCTGGTGACATGATCAAGACAGCCTGCCCCGTTGCTTGTTGGATAGTCACATCGTACAAGCCCTGACCATCGTTACTGTGCAAGCCGGGGATATCAATACCAATTATGGTTTGCGCATACGCAATACTTGAAAGGGAAAAGAAAAGGGATAAACAGAATATATAGGGCATTGTTAACATTGTTTTAAGCATAATTTAACTCTCATTATTACTCTGAATCTTAGTCTTAAATGTCACTCTTCATTCAGATTTATATCTCAGTTTTTATTAAAGCTAGGACAGGTTTTTTGATTCGTCTAGTGAGATTTTATAAGCAAGTTCAATACAAAGACTCTGCTTTACTGATCCGCAAACCTTATTTAATGAAAAGGAGTCAATGTCTAAAGACACGCCTGACAAACAGATGACATTTGAAATGTTAAGCTTGAGGAATATAAACTAATGCAGCATAAAGAGCGTCATATGAGCCCGCGTTTTCACACAGTGATAAAACACATTAAAATAAACATCCGATTGTATTTCCAATCCACCTTTACAACATGCCTCTTAATAAGCGCTCTGGCTATGCAAACTGCCAATGCGGCGTCTATGCATCAAAATGACCCAAAACGTCCCACCGCGAAAATTGCCGCTGAATTAAATATCAATCAAGCTCAGTTTGTTGCCTGCTTTAATCATGTAAACCCCACCCCAGGCGGTTTGAACCCAGAGTCATCCCGCCGAGTACATGCCAATAAAAAAGTACTTTTGAATTGCTTAAGAACGGCCAACCCTGCGATCACCAATCTTTGGCTAGACAGTGTGATGGACAAGTACCGACCCGGTGGACGTGAAGCACAGGTGCCTAGAAGTTAATAATGCCCATTCACTATGGTTTGTATCGGGCGATGACAAAAAATCGGCTTAGAGTAGTAACGGATAACGGGGTCCTTAAGCACCAAATTCTGTATTAATCAAACTACCTTTAATAAGGTCATTGTGTTTACTCCTGACGTTTTCATCATGGCTGTAGTTCAATAAACTAGGGAGCCTGAGATTAAGCCACCTCATCTCAGTCTTAACAGAAAAAACGTCAAGCAAGGTGATACTTTGATGTAATGTAGGCACCTTCCGAGAAGTGGCAATACTGGGTGACCTTCTTTCGGTAAGACCCGTAGGGCGCGGTCTAAAGCCTTATATCAAAGTTGAGGACCTGATCAATAGAATGACTATTCAGTTGCAGCCTTCGCCTTAAATCTCAGGTATCTTATCTACACATCGAGGCGGGAAAAAGTATTCGCAGGTTCCCTAACAATGAGCTGTCGTAATTCATTTATAACGTTTTATTTTATGACTTCTAATATTGGAAGCTGCTTCATATTTTCAAGTTAATTATGATTTAGCAATGTATTTTTAGTGATTATTTTGAAACGTGTAGATAATCTCCTCCTTTTTAAATTAATTAATATTCAACATCACTTAACATTATTATTTCAAATAAAATCATTACAGACACATTTAAGTTACTGTTTTAATAGTTTTTTAAAAATTAGAGAATTATTATACAAATCACTAAAATTATTAATTTTTTCTTAGAAAAAATATCCAATTATTTACTTTAAGTTAAATATTCACAACACTTACTTTGATTTTAAGTATGAGTCTATTATTTCTCTCTACCTTTAGTTATGGTCTTACAACCCCTTTCATTAATATAAAACATTCAGCGAGAGGCAGAGTAAAATGTTTAGATTCGAAAACTTAAAGTATCCGCTCTCTATTATAATGCTATTTTTCATATCTGTTTGTTATGCTAATAGTGACAATACTCAGTACCGTATTATTTTAGATGCTAGCAGCACTAAAACAACGCTATTTCTGTATCAATATGACTATCAAGATGCACGTTATAATAATATCTCAATAATATCTAAAAGTAGAATAACACCCGGTGTTGCAGATATTGACAATTCAAATATGCATGATTATTTAAGCCGTATATTTACCGATAAATTAGCCATAACCATCAACGAACGGGTAGTAGGAGATGGGAAAGTCGTTGACGAAGCCTTACTTAGTCGTGTTCAATTCTATTCAACCGCAGGCATGCGTGCATTACCAATACAAGAGCAAGCAAATAAAAATCAGGTTATTAGAAATTGGGTTAATAATTGGGTTTCGAGCGAACTCGTCACCCTAAACAAGCCAAACCTTGATGTTCGTACTATTTCTGGCAAAGAAGAGGCCAGTTATGCCTGGGTGGCGAGCAATTATTTAGCGAACGGATTTCAAGGTGCATTACAAGGCACTCTTGAACTGGGTGGTGCTTCGACTCAAATTGCTTATCAAGATAAAAAAACACCCAATGCTGTGATTGAGGTCGGCAATAAAAAATATCGACTGACAGGACTAAGCTACCCTTTAGGACAAAATGTCATCAGTACCTTATTATCAGATGTACCCGCGTGTTATTTAAAGGGTTACAGTAATGAGGGTTTTAATCAAAATTCAGGACACTTTTTGAGTAATGCGTACGATAATGAGTCGGGGAATTATACAAGGTGCCGTATAGCCGCTAAAGCAATGATTGATGACAATGTCGATATAACAACTCCTAATGCAACAAAAGTGAAGCGCTATCAGGTGCTTGCTAACTTTATATATTCGGCAAAGTTTTTTGGAATTACGAGGAATTACTCTTTGTCGACATTGCAAAAAGCGGGAGAAACATATTGTACATTAACGTGGGCGGATGCCAAAGACACCTACCCTGATGTGAATGAAGAGTATCTGGCTCTTTACTGCATGGGGGCGGCGTATCAAGGGGCGTTATTAGAAGACAGTTATCACTTTACCCAAGCCAACCAAAGTCTGTCGCCACAGGCTATGATTAACGGCACTAAAGTGACTTGGCCCCTAGGGGTTTTAGTGAGTCAGTTTTATAAATCCTTAAATTAGATAACAAGCCTGATGATTGAGTCTGGCACCTAGTCACTGTTAGCCCTAAGCATCAGAGCGATAAAGTGTCATACCCTAATGGGTGTTTCTAACAGCGCCTGTTTAAACAACTAACAGGCGCGTTAATACAATTGTCTCATTTAGTGAGACAGCGCCCCCTAGGCTCATCACCCTCGTGCAGCACAACATCAGAATGTAGAAACTCAGCCGCTCTTGCAGACCCCTCTACTTTGACCGCACTGCGCGCTAACATTTCGCTTTCAAATTCACTTAACACACAATCTCTCACGCCTGTGTCACGCCATTGAGATAAAGGTCTGCATCCTTTTGAAATGCCTCTAGCCAGAACCAATGCATCCAGCAAGGCTTGATTTGCGCCCTGCCCTTTGAACGGGCTCATAGGATGCGCCGCATCACCTATTAGGGTCACGTTAGCACCTTTTTCTAACAATTCGGAGGTGAGTAACTCTCTGTCATAAACGGGATAACCCGAAATTTGAGCATGCCCCGTTGCCGTTAATATCTGAGGGATAGGGTTATGCCACTGACATCGTCTAAGCGCCTCTTCTTTAAGAGCTTGAACCCCTTTCGCGCTCAAAGCCTTAGCGTCTTCTTCTGGCATAGGGAAGCTAAGCTGCCACATCACGGAATCTGCTGCGTACGGCATCATGTAGATTCTTTCATTGCCATTAGCGGTTTGAAATACCGTCGCCGAATCCAGTAAACCATGCTCAAGACCCGCTAAGTCCTTTAACGGACAAATACCCAAAATCACAATACAGCCTAGGTAACGTAACGGCGTCCTCTGCTCTCCTATCAACTGCTTACGGACTACACTGCGAATACCATCGGCACCCACGATGAGATCAGCCTTGGCAGATATTATTTCACCCTTTACTTGAAAATTCAGCTCAACACCGGCTGACGCACTCTCTTGAAAATCGATTAGTTGATGGTTCCACTGCACACAGTCATGACTACCGAGTTGTTCAAGTAAGGCTAAGCGCAAAGATTGACGAGCGATATGGATATTGGTTCGCTTCACCGCTGCATTCGACCCTGATGCCATCCATTTTCTCATACCCCATTCACCGACGACCTTACCCTCTGTTGTATGAACCAGATGCCGAGTTGATACCACTCCCTGTTCTAAAGAGAATATACCCAAGCCTTCGATCGCTTTACTTGCCTGTTGCAAAGTCAGTCCATACCCCTGAGATCGCGCATCAAAACCACTATCACGTTCATAAAGGGTAAATGGAATACCACGGTGTAAACAGGCGACAGCCAGTGCAACGCCACCGATACCCGCGCCAATAATGGCAACATGAGGATAGCTTTCTGTATCCGCGATAGGGTGACTCTCAGCGGGGGTCAAGCCTGATCCGCCACAATTCAAACAATCATAGAGGTGACCCTTAGGGCGAACAGGAACAGGGCCTTGATTATTCATTTTTTCAAAGGCTTCTAACTCCCTTTGATAACGCAGTTTTACTTTTTTGCGTAGCCTGCGACTTTTTTTACCACGACCCTGACATTCCAGACAAATAGTCCAACTCGTCTCTGAATTTTCCACGTTTTAACTTCTTCTTTATTTAATCGAATGTTGACTCCCCTTTTTTAGCAAGAGGAGTATTAGACCGAACCGTTAAAATAGCGCAGGTGCCTGAGTCTAATGAAACTTGACGGGGTTATAACGTAAAGTACAGATAAATCCAATAGCTTTTCACACTATAGGAGGATTATAAGTTGAGCGATATCTAAACCGTTAAAGCGAACAAGATTATGAATGCTAAGTTGAAATGACACACTGACTTGAGTCGTCTCAATTGCCATCTCAATGCAGAAAAACGACAGATCTTTTTGTCATAAGTATGAGCAAGAAGGAAAGAGGGCTCTAAGCCACCCACAGTCATGTGCCTAAGGAAGCTTGAATTAAGTAAGCTCTTCTCCGTTTTTTTAGAAAAAGAGCCAAACAGGCATCACTTTGATCGACTGTAAGTCTGACAGCATGGGCACCCTTCGAGAAAGGACGAAATACAGTATGATGTCATGCAAAAACCCGTAGGGTGTTATTTCACGTGAAGCCTTATCAATTGAATAACCCTTAAATTGACGCTCTTACTTCAACCCCAAACACCTTATTTACACCCTGATATGCAAGGCTATATACATAAAGCCCTAATCTAATAACCGATAGCTCTGGCTCACTAAAGCACCAATGGGCCAGGTAATCTTAAAATCATCAATACTGTTTTGTGGCGTGAGTGTATGGTCAGCTCCCTTTAAGTAATAGGTATCTTCTAATAATGCCCCTTGAAAAGCAGCCCCCATACAATAATAAGCGAGATAATTTCTATTAATGTCAGGATGATCTTCTTTGGCATCCTCCCAAGACGTGGAACAATAGGTTTCAGCTGCTTTCTGTAACGCGGTTAATGAATAATCCTCCTCAATATCCAAAAAATTAGCTGAATAATAAAAATTTGCATAAAGGCGATAATCAGCCACCTTAGAGGCATAATCTACGGTATTCCTAAATTGCTTATTAATAATGGCTTTAGCCGCAACACGACACCTTACATAATTCCCCGTTGCACTAAACTTGTAGCCTTTTAAATAACAGCCATCCTCTCTGGATAATTTTTCGGTAATAATATTTTGCCCTAATGGAAAGCTCTTACCGGTTATCGCGTATTTTTTATTAGCTACCTGAATCAGGATATTGGCCGCATGATTATCTAGATAAGCGACTTGAGTAGATGCACCGTTTATTGTTGCGACTCCGCTTAACGACCCATTAAACAGGCTTTCTAGATAATTCACCGCCACCCAAGCATAAGCCGCCTCCTCTTCGCCTGGCAATGTACGGACATCTATGTTCGTCTTTTCAACATTTACCGCATGACTAATGAGCCATTTATTCACCCAAACTTTAATCAACACATTTTTTTCAAGTTGCTCGCTTTTGGGTAGTGCCCGCATGCCACCGGTTGTGTAGAACTGAACCTGATCGAGTATCGAGGCCCCTCTCCCCTCTATACCAACTCCCGCTAGAGAATCAAGGAATGAGGATAATTCATCATGAAAAATACGTTTTAAATAGGCATCTATATTGCCATTTTTAACGCTTGCAATACCGGGTTCGATTCTGTTTTTTAGTAATATTTTGAGATTATAAGGCAAGGCCCCATGGTAATCATATTGATACAAATACAGGGTAGTTTTGGTGCTATTAGCATCGACAATGACGTGATATTTTCGATTTTCGATGCCAGCCTGACTAAGTGAAGCAAACAATAACATCACAAAAAAGAGCGAATTTTTCAAAGAATTCATGTTAAGCATATTTATCAACCTCTCGCTTAGATTTATAACATTCAGGAAAAGTTAATAAAATCTTAACCAAATTAAACCTAAATAAAAAGCACTAGAAACATTAAAAAACAGTAAAATCCAAATCGAATCATAAAAAACAAAATGGTTATTATAATAAAAAAATAAATAATTTATTACACATAACGAATTACAATGTTTTTTCATTTAAAAACAAATATTTATTAAAACCTACTACCATTTTCATCAGAAAAAAGCATACGGTTTTATTTGTTAACATTTATATCAATAAGGAAAATCTCTTCACTTTTAATGACCTTAAAAAACCAAAGACAAGAAAAAACAACTACCTATGAATCCCATACTATAAAGAAAGTCGCTATTTAGGGAAGCTGCGAATAAGAAATACGGATATCTCAGAAAAAATATAAAACTTATTATCAAACTCCCTAGTGGTACCTAAATAGGGCTGTAAATAAAAATTAAAATTATCGAATAAATAACAATGACAGATTGGTTAATAATTCACTTCTCCTTATTTAACAAGATTTACTAACGTAACAACACAGAAAGTCAATTGAATTTGCACATTTAAACAGTAAAGTCTTCATTATATTAAAAATCAGATGTGAACATATAACATTAAAGAAATCGCCATTCACTTGCTTAACATTTAAAACTTAACATTAAAATATAACGAATATTTATTCTCGCTATTTTATTAAAGTGTATAGAAGGAATCATCCTATGAACTACGATTTAGCTAAAATTTACGATGGTTATAATAAAGAGACTATTACTGAGCAAAGAAACGTCCATATTACCTTTAAAGGTCCCGCATTTTTGAATCGAACGCGAGCAGTTGATGAAGGAAAATTAAAGTGTTGGATAAAATCACTTTCCGATAAAGGAGGCGTTTTAGCAGATAGACCTCTGGCCACCTATACCCTTCCGGGTTCTCATGATGCAATGACATTTGCCTATACCGGAAACATCTTCACGCGTAATATTGCCACTTTTGTCCGTGGAGGAACTGTCACTCAAAGCCTGAAACTGGTCGACCAGTTTAGAGCCGGTATTCGGTATTTCGATATCAGGGTGAAGGCTATCAAAGATAAGCTCTATGGCTTTCATGGCAAATCGACCTTTACTCATGTGGACGCGGCGGAGGAAATACGTCAACTTTTTGTTATCTCAAGCAGCTTCAAAGAGCCCATTGTGGTGAAATTTGTTTATAGCGGTAAGGCTTATCCCATAGTCAAAAAAATCGCAAATACGTTTGGCAAGCACATAATGCCTACTCAAGATTATTGGCACCAAGGTATTGGAGAATGTATCAAACAAGGTAAAGTCATCTGTGTTTTCCATAAAGTGAAGGATAAACATAGAAAGAGATGGGGTAATGGCATGGATATGTTTGGCGATTATGGCAAACATAAAAAGGGAGGATTCTCTAATAAACACTCCCTAAGTGGACATGAGCAACACATAAATAACATGGTTGATGTCGCTCCATCAGAGAAAGAAGAAGTGTTAAAAGTAATGTCGTTGAACATCCCTTGTGTGCAAACTGGGGGCAAGAACCTAATGAAAAATGGGACAGGTTTACTAATAGAAGGCTTAGTTGTAGTGGCGACAGGCAGTGTTATCCGACCAGGCGCTCAAATACACCATGCAAGTAACCTCTTTAGAGCCACTAATAAAACTCGCTGGTTAGGTTTTTATAAAAGTGTCAAAGACATCGAAAATCACGCTGGGGTGAAGGCAATTAATCTCAGCTTTGTAAAAAAACTCAATGAATTAGTGAACTCTTGGTATTACCTACTGGAGCAGCCCGTCGATGGGATTAAAAGAGCCTTACCCAATGCAGATATTATTACAGGTAAAGTCTCAGGTGTGGTTGGTATGGATTTTGTCGGTAATAAAAATCAACTCATTCGTGAACTGATTGAAGTTAACAACCGAGACTTTTAATATGATAAGGCAGGTTTTAAAAAAACACACTTGAGAGAGCCTTTATATGAGCGAATATAAAGGCTCTCAATAAAAGGATATGTCATTATTTTATGACATAAAATTGAAAGCGATAGACAACACCCTGTTAAAGAGAGTATCTCTGCTCATTTTACTTAGCGTTATTAGTCTCAAAGTAGCCAATAAGGTAATCCATAAATACCCTTAATTTAGGTGGAATACTCTGCGAGTAAGCAAATAAACCATAAATTTCTAAAATAGGTGATTGATACTGGCTCAAAACGGGTCTCAATTTCCCTTCTTCATAACGTTTACTAATCAGTATATCGGCTAATAGAGCAATCCCTAAATCATTCTCCACCAAAGCATAAGCACCCATGGGGGAGTTACTTGAAAAAGAAGCCTGTAACTTTGCCGTCTCGCTTTTACCTTCTTTTGTCATCAAAGTTAAACGGTTTGGGGTTTCGTATTGTGTCATGGCAATCCATTGATGATTGATCAAATCAGCCAAGGTTTTTGGCTCACCAAATTCAGCCAAGTAACCCTGAGACGCACACAAGGATAAAGCCGTTTGACCCAGCTTTTTATATCTCAATGCAGAATCTTTTGGGGTGCCGATACGGATAGCAAAATCAATCTGCTGTGCAACCAAGTCTTGCACCGCATCATCAACAATCATATCAAGGTGGATGTCTGGGTATAAACGATGAAAACCTTTTAGAATAGGCGCTAAATGCAATACACCAAAATCTACCGTGGTCGATACCCTTAATTTACCTCTGGGTCTTCCTTGTATTGTTTGCACCACATTACGCGCAGCTTGTGCCTGTTCTAATACTTTTTCACAATGGTACAGGCAAGCCGTACCCGCTTCGGTCAAACTGAGCTTTCTTGTAGAGCGTGTTAAAAGCTGCACTCCTAACTCGCTTTCGAGCT
>MAAB01007727.1_pt1 | contig 12286 bp, 19 predicted proteins | sample 1115991 | NCBI WGS metagenome assembly MAAB01 (sample SAMN04961124, study PRJNA320927) | seawater metagenome | isolation source: sample BD02T18 sea water enriched with oil for 18 days | place: USA:Gulf of Mexico | collected 2013-07-27
TGAGAAGGTAGTTAGCTGCAATATTTTAATCAACCACCTGTTTAGTTATAGGAAAAGTATTATAATCGCCATAAGATTTTTATGAAAATATAAAGAAAGGCAAACCATGAATACAAAAATATATAAACATGTACATTCTTTGGCTAAAGACTTAATGCAAGCGGTTCATAGAAAAAATCAAATTCGTTTCGATGAGTGTTACGCTGAATTAAAACAAGTATGTGAAGATAATGAAAACACGGATAAGGACCATCCGGTACAATGGGAAACACTTGCTGACTTTACTGAGGACCTTGAGTTAGCCATTGATATTTATGGCAAAGCATTAGTTAAAGCTGAAGCGATTAATTCCAAAGATTTCCTTTCATCAATCGCCTTTGCAATTGCGTCATTGCAAGTAGAGTTAGGTGATAAAGCAAGTGCTATTGAACATTTAAAAAATGCCAAAATCAATAGTAATAAAATTGCGGACAAAGAATTAAAAGCAGAAATCTCTGCCTTATTGGAAGAGTTAGGTGGAGTTGAAGAGACTGAAGAAGTAGCAGAAGTTGTTGAAGAACCAAAGAAATTGAAAGAGTGGAAAGATTTGCAGTAAATAAATTATAAAACTGCTTGGCTTTACTAACTTACTATAATTTACGTTAAGCTCTACATCATTTGAGGCAGAGCTATAACATCATGTTTCAATTATGAAGCTAAAACCAAAATAAACAAAGTGGTGATAGGAGGCTTTTATTTTGCTTGAAGTGCGATTGCGGCCATTTTCATGGTACTTTCAAATGACTCTGCACCAGCGATAAATAAACCATTATGGCAAAACATAGCATCATCAATGCCAGTAACTTCTTTAAGCGCATTATCAGATAAACCAGCCCACTGCTTAGGTAGTGGCTTTCTGTCTTCAAATGAACCCGGCTCAACAGGTACCGTTTGAATTCTCCACTGACCCGTAGGTGACGGGTATATCATATATAAAGCTTCTTTAGATAAAGCATGTACTGTTCTTTTCCACGGAATATACTTTTCAAGTACGATAACTCTAGGGTCCTCTGCTTCATCGATAGCTTTTGCGACAAGGTCTTTTGCGTTAATGCCACCGCTTGCAGAAGCAATGAATCGCGTTAATACGCGTGTTGCAAAATCAACGGCTTCTTCGAAACAAGTGTCAAAATGGCTATCTTCTTGCCAAGTTGGATTAAACATTGAAATAGTTTGGCTAAGGCTAATACCTTGTGGAACTCCTTCAACATGACCACAATCAATAGCATCAATTGTCGATACTAATCCTGCATCAACACTATCAGCCACTTCTTGATTACCTTGGCATATTTGCAAACCATATTTTTGCCAAATCAAACCAAATGAAGAATAAGGAATGCCATTCTCACGCGCACCAGCACCGCCACGTTGATGATGATCAAAACGGCCAGCATCAGCATCATATTCTCCACCAACATCTATTACAATATCGGCCTTGTTTATCACATCTAAATCACGAGTACGTATGAGCTTAAAAGAAGGGAAAATGTTTTTAAGTGCAGCGATGCTAAAAACATCATCCGCATGAAAACTGCCATTATGAGTTGCTATTACTTTATCGGTCATTTGTTACTTATCAATTTAGAAGGGAATATTAAGGGGGAGATCGTTAACTTTTATTGTTTGAACTTCCCCCATTTGAAATTTCTCTGTTTGAATAATTTTACTGAATAAATATTATAGGGCGGATTCTATACGAAGCGCGCTAACAAAAACAGCTGATTTTTGATAACAAGCTAATCGTTATATCATGGCAATGCATGTGCTGCTGATTGCTTTTATGGTCGATCTAACGAAACATAGTGTGATGTATGGCTATAACCGTCGCCACCCATTTTACCAACAGAGTCTATTAATGCTTGGTTGATACCTTCGTCATTGTAAAGATCATCTCTTACGTAAACAGATTTTACATCTAACAATACAATGGTTCCGCCCGCAGGCAAGTCCCCAACAGAGATGACTTCTCTTAAGGTACATTCGTATCGAATGGGTGATTCAGCAACGGAAAAAGCATCAACCTTACAACTTACACTTTGCTTTACCTGCGCTAGTTCGAACTCGCTTTTATCAATAGCAATGCTAGCACTGGTTACATTCATTTTTTCTAATAAAGTGGAATTAACAATGTTCACCACACAATCACCAGTTTCTTGTAAATTTTGCAGGGTGTCTTTATCAAGGCCATTTCGTTGTGTCACCTGTGTATAGAGAAGCACAGGTGGATTGCAGCTTGCCACAGTAAAAAATGAGTAGGGCGCAAGATTATCTACGCCATCTTTTGAGCGGGTACTTATCCAAGCTATCGGTCTTGGGGTTACACCGCCATTTAATAAGCGATATTTTTCTTGAACCGCTAGTTCTGACATATCAAAGTTCATCGATTATCCATTATTTAAAAATTTTAGTGTTAAGAAAAGCTAATTCTACTTTTAAGCAAGGTATTGAATGTTGTTTTGGACAAATAAAACTAAGCGTGGGACTTTATTGAAGCAATAGATAGACTCCGGCAAACAAACCGAAGTACATCATCAAAGAAAAGGTACTGCCTACAACATTTAATAGCGTTGAGATACCAAAAAATTTAAAACTTAATACGCAAGAAAGTGCTTTAGGCCTTGATTGCAGTGAATGAAAGTATTTAAAGTCGGTTAACTTGTCTGCCAATGATTGATCTCGTTTAATCTCATTATCAATGGTTTTGTCATAAGCGAACGCAACGAAATAAAACAAAACTAAAAAGACTAAAATGGGTTCCATAACTAAAGTTCCTGATTGAAATAACGACTATAAAATAGCATCTTTCTGTTGATTAATTGTTGGTGAATCTATTGAAGTGAGGTTAAATAGACAAAGCTATTTAACCTGAGTTAATCGGTGTTTATGTATTATAGCGATTTTGTATAGGCCATTGATAGCCATTCAATTACCTCTTCATCAACATCATCAATGCTATTGAGTTGTATTCTGTGTGTGCACATAGTGCCAAATGGTCCAGAATTTTCTAAACGGCCCTGTATGTCGATATCTTTTAGTTTTAAGCCTAAATCAATTCTTGTTTTGGTAGCAGGTTTTATTAAGGCAAACTGCTTTTTTCTAATAAGACTAACACTGCCTTTTTTCGGGGTTATAACTACATCAGAGCCAAATTGTTCGATGGTAGAAATTAATAGGTTATAAATTGGCTTAAGTAACTCTTTGCCCTTATATTGGTTTACCACAAGATCGTCAGACGTTTCATTTTGCTCTTTTGATAAGGTAACTATTGTATTGGCAAATCCATGGGTTACTCCATATTCAGTTTTTAAAAACTTCACTGCGATTGAATGTTTTTCAATGTTTTCTTTATGCAATATTTGAAGCCATTCTTTAAGGTTTTTACCTGTTTTTTCAGGCATATTATTAATCATTGTTTGAAGTGCGTTGTCCATACATTTCACCTTTACTTAAATATTTCCGCTGTCAAATGGACTCATTTACGTTAAGTTGAGCAATAAATCCACCGGCTTGGTATTATACCAAAACTTGTCGTGTATTCTTAATGTAGTAATGAATCTGTTGTTCAACTTTTGAGTCAATCATATTTTCTGGTCGACAACCATTAGGGCAGGGCATATTCGGGGTTGTTCCAAATACGCGGCAAATCAACGGACGCTCTTCGTATACCTCGCAGCCATTAGGTCCAAGATGCACGCAGTTATAATGATCTAATGCAGCTTCATGTTCAGCAATGGTTTTTACGGGCAGACGTGACATTTCTTCTGAAGACGTTGTTACCGGTCCGCAACAATCATGGCAACCTGGCGTACATTTAAACGTTGGAATACGGTCTCGCAGTCGATCGACTATCTCGCTATTATTTTTCATTATTACCTAACTTCATACTGTTCGTGACAATGATTACTGTATATTTACTGTTTTAGAAATGGATCTCTCTATAAAGCAAGCACGCAAGTAAAGTGTTAATTACACTTAAACCTCTTTTATTCTTGCAATCACAAAGAGTGAGTCATCTTCCTCAAATTCTTGATAACTTAATGTAGAAACTACGTCATATGATTGAGAAATAATACTAATAAGTTCGTTTGGGTTATAGTAAGTAAATAACAAACCATTCATTTCTTCATCTGTATCACCGAGCCAGAACGAGTGGGCTATAAGTCCTTTAGAGGTTAAGATTGATGCTTGTTGTAAAAGTGACGCTTTTAATTCTTCTCTTGTTAAATGGTGCAGTACTTTATTTGAGTAGATACAGTCATATAGCTCATTTACTTCAAGTTTTTTTACATTGAGCTTTAAAAAAGGCACATCAGGATGCTTTACTTTGCATACGTTCAAGAAGGCTTCTGATAAATCTGAGCCTGTTGTGGAATACACTCTCTTTAAATACTCAATGTCTAGTCCCCCACCAGAGCCTAATTCAAGTAATGATGACTTAACTGGCAGTGATTTGCTCAGAAGTTGATAGATATTATTTCCATCATACCCTTTGCACATTTGAATATATTTTTTGACATTTTCTGGGTCATCATAATAATTAATATTGCCTCCTCTGCTTTACAGCATAATATCCTCATTAATAAGCGAGTGATCTTATCGCATCCGACACCGATAAAAAGTGAATCTTAGTCAGGCAAAGAGTTGCCTTTTGAAACTCATGTGCCCTTAGCAAACTCGTCACTTCATCCACAGTGAATACACGCTCTGTAGGGATTAACTTCAGGTTCTGTGAAGTTGATTTTATTAAGTAACTATTTCCCCGTGAATCTATAACATTGTCGGTATCACTTAAGAGTACTTCGTGACATTCAGCAATAAAACCTGCTTGAGAAGGTAAGTAAATAAGCTCATCATCGCCATCGAGTTTTAGCATGCAGGGCCATATAATCATAAAGTTACCTTGAAAAACATAATACTGAAGTAAAGCAGCCCATCAATAAAACTTTCCCCGTTGTTAAATAAAATACGGCATGGTCAATTATTAATTGTTATGACTTGTGGCTACCGTCACACAAGGGTTGTGATGCTGTTTTTTTACAGCCACAAAAATACACTTTTTTAGACTCTGTCGCCGTAAACCTCACCGGTGAGAATTCAGAGCCTTTATGAGAGCCATCACAAAATGGTTGTTTCTGGCTTTTACCACAAGAGCACCAAGAATATTTTTTACCTTTTTCAACCGCTACTGCAAAAGGTGTATCAGACGCACGTACAGGTTTAGTCATGATAAGTCTCCTTAAGTTAATAATAGGTAAGGTCTAAACAATGGCAAACTATTTTTAGTTTTTTGATTACTTTGTGACTTGCTTTATCGTCGACTATATAAAGCACCTGCGAAATGAAAAGCAATTAAATAATAAATAGCACTTTCTAAATAGAGGTGAACCTGATTTGCTTGGTTAAAGATAAATAGTTTAGTTTCGCCTAGGGAGAAAGAAATAATATTCAAAATAGAAAGAGGGTGTTCATAATTTGTCACCATTAAAAACCCCGATACCATTAATGAAAATAAAACCAAATACATTGAAAAATGCACAAGATTGACAATGTTTTTGTGCATTAGGCTGTTAAATGTTGCTTTACGTGATTCAGGTAGAAAGAACTTTGACCAAACAACTCTTGATAATAAGAGCAGTAATACTAAAGCCCCCATGATGAAATGAACCTCTATCGCATCTTGTTTATGCTCAATAGCCCCCTTGATCCTATAGTCGGTATTATGAATTTGTGAGCCCATTACTAATAACATAAATAAAATGAGAATAGAGCACGCCCAATGTAAAACTCTATCAATGGCATAAGACTTTTTATCTGATATCACAGCAACTCCTTGTTATGCGACATAACTCTTTAAAAATTTTTGCTAAAACCTAAGGTGTAGGTTCAGGCAATTGAGGGGTCAAATTATCGTATTTATTTTACTGCTTTTTTTCAATCTAATCAGTAACAAACGTATGATAAACACGAATAAAAATACAACAAAATAAAAGATAAGCATTAATTCATGGAATATGAAGGTAGTGATGAACTCTTTGGTGAAAAATAAACCTACTGAGCCGCCGTCATTGAGTTCAAATCCTATTTCGATGCAAAACATCAATACGGTTAGGGGAACAATAAAATACAGAGCATATATAATAGAAACGATAAATAGCTTGTAATAGTCATTCCCTTTTATTGTGCCCAATTATTTAAATTCCTTACGATATAAAGACGATTAAATATCCATCTACTAACCGGGTATAATTCAAGAGAAACCAGCTAGCTGTTGATTGGCCCATTTAGTCGTGTTTTAGGTTTCTAGTATGTAAATTATCAACGCCTACAGTATTCCATTTTAACTTGTACTGATTGAGGATATACGAGTCGATATCAATACTTATATTGATATCTAACAGCTGAATTTATGTAAAAGCATTATTCGATAACCAGAGTTTACTAACAAACGTTGCTACTGTTGCTTCAAGATTATCATTTCTTTTGCAACAAGTGCAGCTGAAGGCAAAAACATTGTTGAAATAATACGTTGATCGGTAATCACGGCGTGTTTATCTTTAAGTGTTTTCTTGTTTTGAGCGATAGCACCATTCTTGTTTAGTTGGCTTTCGATGAGAAAAGGCAGCAGCGTACCATGTTTAGCCCACGACTTAGTTTTTTCAGTGGAGTTAGGAAATCCAGCTACTTTTTTTCCTTTTACCAAAAACTCACCGTTAGAGAGTGATACGTTGACAATGCCTGCAGAGCCATGACCGCCAACACCTATGACACCACCTGTTTCATATATATTTCTGATAATAGAGTGGATCTTTTGGTTATCAGCAACATCAAACATCACACCGTAACCACCGCCAATGAATACGGCCCAATAATTATTTGGATTAATTTGAGAAGGGGAGATTGAACTGTTCGCTTTTTCTAAGAACCCTTCATGTTTGATGGTGTAGCTGCTAATACCTAAAGGATCCATCATAAACTGAACTTCTCCACCTTTAGGTGAGACAAAGTCAACTTCAAAGCCGTGGCTAACAAAAATGTGGTAAGGAGGCGCAAACTCCCATAAATTATTTCTGGCGTCATGCTTTTCAGGATCTCCCATATCTATCATGTTAGATGCTACGATTAGTACTTTCTTGCTAGGCTCTGCTAGCGCATTGGTGGCAAGTAAGGCGGTAATGAATAAAATAGTGGCTAAAAGTTTCATAATTTTCCTTTTCAGATAGTTAAAATCAATATTTAGAGACAAAAAGTAACTAAAAGGTTTAAATACAAAATAAAGTTAGGCAATTTACGCTTTGTTAAGGGAGAAATTATTGCTGGCTAGATTAAAAAGAGATTAAGCAGGTTGTTAGTCGAACCACATAGGTTTGTTGTGAATTAAGTGCTATTGAAAAGCTAAACGATAAAATACTATTGTTATAAAGCCAATGATGGCAATACCCAAAAACTCTACTAATAATGATAGCCTTAAAGGTGCGTTTTTCTGCTCTGAAATCTTATGTTTAGGAAAGTTGCCGACTGTTATTATACGTAAGAAACACCAACCAACACTCCAGCCAATTGTTTGAACAGATAAATCCCAAGCAAGCCAAAGTATGCCTCGAAAGATGTAAAAGAATAATCGTAATAGGGGACGAGCAGCTTCAGTAACAACTTCTTCCATGATGAATGTCCTGTTCATATTATTGTTATATTTACTTTTTACTTGCGTCATTTATATGCTTTTTCAATGCTTTTACTTGCGTATCACAAGATTTTTTCTGTTCACCCACCATAGCAGAACATTTTTTACTAGACTCAGGTTGGTCTATTACATAAGCAACAATTTCAGCAATGCAATATGCATCGGCTTTACCACAGCCTGGCTCATAATAACTTGGCGCAGAACTTGAAGTACAACCACAAAGAATTAAAGTTAAAAATATAAATCGAGTTTTAATACATGACATAGGTATTTACGCCTATACAGTTTTAGTTTGATTTTTTGTTAGCGATGTTTGAACCGAGCTACCTAAATGTTTTATTTTTTATTTGGTGATGCAGAGTACAACCAGCCAAAAACCTTAGAAAATAGATAAAATAATAGACTAAAAACAGTAAAGTTAACTAATGCAGGAAAAATATCAAAGGTAGCCAGAAATAAACTGTAATTCATTTCGAAGTTATTTATTGTTGAGGTTGCAAAACCACTAGCAAATGCTGCAGACATTAATTCTGCAAAACTAGAGTCATTTTCCTTTATGTTTGTCTTTGGCATTAATACTTCCGTGTAAATTTAATAGAGTGATATTAACCATAATATGTTTTGCTGAGCGGCTCAAACGTTGGCTAACAAAGCGTAAAAGCTAAAGCAGCTCTTTTATTCTTTGTTGATTTCACTATTAGGCATGCAGGCTATATAGAACCTGCCTTACATCGTTTTTGACGAAAAATTTTCTTCCCCGTTGCCGCTATATTCAAATCTGTAGTGATTACCTTTGACACTTTAAGGGCACTCTCAGATTCTTGAATCCAAATAGAAATTTTATCACCTACAATTTTTCTATTTAACATATAACTTTTACCTGAATCCAATTTAACTTTAAAAAAAACAAATGCCTCTTTGTTATTTATAGTTGAAGTTGAAATATTGGCTTCAACCCATAATTCATGCTCACCTCCTACATATTGTTTAGGTTCAGCCCAGCGTGTAGGTCTTTTTAAGTAACACATTAAATAAATAAACTCTGAAGGTGTACCAATTTCTTGTTTGAAATTCTCAAACCTAAAGTGGTTTTTTTTTATTTCTTTTTCTAAAGGTAAAATACTACAACTGGTTAAAAGCATGCATACAAAACAAGTTAAAAGATACTTAAAGTTGTTCATTAATTATTTCCTTATAATAGTTCATTTAGCCTCCTCAATGTTATGAAGAGGTGTCCACTAAAACGGGGGAACTCCAGACTCCGACTTGAATGCCTTGTTATGCTGCTATAGGTATAGCTGAGGAATGATGTTCAATAATATACCAATGACCGCATTTCTTTATATATACGAAGCTAAATCTAGCTACTATCGTTACTTTTACACCTTCTTTAAACCACCTAAAGGTATACTGGCCATTGCATATTGCTACATCACCAAAAAGACGAATATTTGAGTCATTAAATTCGACATGACGACTTTGATACTTAAATATTTGCTCAAAGTAACCTTTTATAAGCTCTACACTGTCTCTTTTTAATGGAGATAAAGTTCCCCACAAAGATGCTTGTTTATCATATAAAGCACAAATGTTTTTAGGAGTATCTTCAGAAAATGACGACAACCAACGTTCCATTTTTTCAGTGATTTCTTGTGAACTCAAATTGAGGCACTCCTAGCTTAATACTTAATAACGCCCGCGAAATAGGCGCGAGCTTGTGGGCGTCCTAATTGACGCTTTTGTTAGATGTTAATTCTTTAAATGCCTGTCTAGAAACTCTATAACTCGTTCACCTACAGATATTCTGACGCCTTTATTGCCCAGTGACACAGCTCCGGAAGGATAAAAGTGCCCGAAACCTGGCACCCAAGCGAAATTGTAATCAATGCCTGAGTTTTTAGCCGTATTCATTAGCGGCGGTACGGTATGGCGTATTACAGGTAAATCATTTTGTGACATAACAAGCAGCATTGCGGGTAGCTCGGAAGAGGTTATGACTTTCGCAAAGTCGTAACCTGCAACGGTTGGTGATAGAGGGAAAACAGCTTTAACGGGTGATTTAATTCCGTATGCTGAATTTAGTACTGTGGTTGCTCCCGCTGAATGCCCACCCATACCAATACGCTCAGGGTTAACCCCATACTCTTTAGCTGAGGCTTAAATTTTAAGAACTGCTTTATTTAAGTCTTCAGACGGAGCCAAAACTCCCTTCCATATAATTAGGCTGTTACTCGGTGACACCACTGAAAGGCCCATTGCCTTTCTAGCAAAGTTGGTTCGACTTAGAACCTCTTCGGTAACAAATTCTCGGTAGGGTTGAATCTCTTCGCCTTCAAAAGGTAACTCTAACACTGGAAGCTCTTGCGTTAATCGATACTCAATGACGAAGCAAACATAACCCAAGGGTGCGAGTAATTCCGCATAATCCTTCATTCCTGAATGGACAGCGCCGTCTTCCTTGAACGCGGGTTCGCGTAAACCGCCACGATGGAAGGCTCCTCCATGAACAAGTATAACCGCCGGTTTTCTCTTGTTGTTGGCCTCGGCTGTTGGGGTATAAATATCCATAAGCAAATCTCGCTCAACCACTTTTCCATCTTTGGTGATTTTTCCGCTGCCGTAAACGACATTTGTCTTCACTGTATACCCGAACGGATCTGCTGCACTAATTGAGGAGCTAAAATATGTAAAGAGAAGGGCACTACAAAACAAGGTGATAGTTTTCATTTTCAGTGTTCCTCTGAATCTGATTAACGGGGAGTCCATGTAGCCCATTTAAGGGGGCTGTTAATTGTTTGCTAAAATGTGTAGCGAAGCGAAACCGAGCAAACTGTTAGCAGTCCTGCTTGAACAGCTTGTTAGGGCTTTCTTTAACCTTAGCTTTTACTAAAAAGTTCATCAAGCCGGTATATTTCCTTCCCTTTTCCGGGTGACAAGCTAACCGACACCATTTTCTTAGCAACATCATCACCAGATATAGGTCTGTAACGCTTAAGAAATGGCAATTTACATATAATGGGAAGTAACCAGTTTGCAATAGTCTCTCCTAAACGAAAAGACTCGCGTTCTCCTTTTAGAAGAGAGGGCTGTAGTATAGTTATCTGTTTGAAAGGTAATGTGGAAACTTCATTTTCTAATTCACCTTTCATTTTTAAATATTGGCTTTTACTTTCTTCGTTAGCGGCACTGGATGATACTAAAATATAATGACTTACTTTATTTTCTGAAGATAGTTTTGCTGCTTTGTATTGGTATTCGAAGTCAACTTTTCTTTGCTTTTGAAAAGTTCCGGCTTGTTTAACAGTTGTCCCTAAACATGAAAAAATCATATCTCCTCTAAAAACATTAATGTATTCCTCAATATTTTCAAAGTTGATAACTTCATTAACAATTTTTGGGGATGCATATTCAACATGTCGCCTTGTAACAGCAACAACCTTTTCAATACACTGTTCTTTAACTAACCGATCGACAAGTTTTTTTCCTACTAAACCTGTCGCTCCCAAAACTATTGCTATCTTCATAAAGTTACTTTTACGTTACTCAAAATTCAAATCAGATGAATATGCTGAATTGATACTATTGAGCCCATAAAGAATGATATGGACTCCCCACTCGGCATCTACCGGTAGCAGATGTGCCATAGTGAAGTTTTGATAAGAAGCTTCAAATGAGGAGAGACCATATGTCTTTAATTAAAGCTGTTGGTATCGATTTAGCCAAACTTGTTTTTAGTATCCACGGAGTTGATGTTAATGACAAGTGTAAATTACGTAAAACAGTCAAAAGAAACAACCTGTTAGCAGAAATTGCTAAGTTACCGCCTTGCATCATCGCGATGGAAGCATGCTCAGGTGCACATTACTGGGCGAGAGAATTTACTAAACTCGGTCATGATGTCCGTATCATGGCATCAAAATTCGTTATTCCTTATCGACAAAATGAAAAGAATGACGCCAACGATGCAGAGGCTATTTGCGAAGCCGCAACAAGACCTAAAACACGTTTCGTCAGTATAAAAAGTGAAGAGCAACAGGCAGTATTATGTTTACATCGTATTCGCCAAGGCGCAATCAAAGATAGAACCGCACGCATCAACAGATTACGAGGCTTACTTGCAGAATTTGGCATCATCATGCCCAAAGGTCGTTATCCTGCACAAAATGCTATTACTGGTATCTTAGAAGATGGAGAAAACAATCTACCCTTCCTTGCCCGTGAATTACTTGATGATTTATGGCAAAGCATCAAGCGCTTGAATGAAGAAATCCTCAAATACGACAGAAAGCTTTACGCACTAGCGAACCAAATGAAAAACGCTAAACGTTTAATGAGTATTCCTGGTATTGGTGAAATTACCGCTACCGCAGTCGTTGCAACGGTTAATGATGCTAAACATTTTGATACCAGTCGTTCATTTGCTGCTTGGATAGGCTTAGTACCAAGGCAATATTCAACAGGTGGTGTTGTTCGGTTAGGTAGAATTAGCAAGCGAGGCGAAAAACATATTCGTACCTCACTTATTCATGGCGCAAGAGCCGTTATTGCTAACTGTAAAAACAAAAC
>MAAB01042838.1_pt1 | contig 12277 bp, 9 predicted proteins | sample 1115991 | NCBI WGS metagenome assembly MAAB01 (sample SAMN04961124, study PRJNA320927) | seawater metagenome | isolation source: sample BD02T18 sea water enriched with oil for 18 days | place: USA:Gulf of Mexico | collected 2013-07-27
CGAGGCTCTACGATGAATAGATATCTAACCATCACAGACATAACAAAATTGGCCAGCGAACATAGGATTTGGGCCACACAAATGGACATTATCGCCTCAAAAACCCTAGAGTTATCCATTCAAAAGAGCCATCAAGTGGATGAAATGAACGCCACTTTAATGCGTGTCAATTTGATCATTAATACTTAAACCTCAGAACAAAGAAGCCACAGCCAGCAGGCACAAAAAAGCCCCTAGACTATTACGTCTAAGGGCTTTAAAAAGCGCTTTTACTTAAACATTAACGCAATACTGAAACGTCTTCAGCTTGTAGCCCTTTCTGACCGTCTACTACGCAAAACTTAACCGCTTGACCTTCACTTAAAGAACGGTGGCCACTGCCACGAATAGAACGGAAGTGAACAAATACGTCGTCGCCGTTATCACGGGTTACAAAACCAAAGCCTTTTTTAACATTGAACCATTTAACCGTACCGCGCTCACGACCATCGTCTACATCGGTCTCAACCAAAGTACCCGTACCACGACGCTTGAATTTCGCTTGGTTTAAAATAGAAGAGCCAATAAATAAGACCACAAAACCAACTAAAACAGCTGCAAAGTAAGCCGTGATTGCTGACGGCTGGCTAAGAAACATACTTAATGAGCTAACTTGGGTGTCTGCACTTACTGCTGTGAAGCTGAATATTTTACTGCCACCCGCCACTGCAAATAGGGTAGCCATTAAAACTGGAGTGGGAATAGCCAATAGCAAACAAACTAAAATCTTCTTAAACAATGTATTTTGCATCTTTAAACCTTCTTTATTACGTAAATTGTCAGTTGTTACACAAGCTTGGTGTATAATTCAGCCTAGTATGTGCATCTAATATTAATTCGCTTTAAAAATCAACACGATAGAAACTATGGCCAATACCGACCAAGATTTAATTGACGACCTTCAAATGCGTATTGCATTTTTAGAACAAAATCAGGATGAATTAAACGACATCCTCACCCGCCAGCAAGCCCAAATTACGGTTATGGAGCGTGCATTACGCCATTTAAATAGTCGTATTAACGAGGTGGGTAACTCTGCCGTCAAAGGCTCTGACGAAGAATCTCCACCTCCCCATTATTAAACTGGCACGTATTAACCTAAGCAGTTAACCAAAGCATGAGCAAAACTAAAATACTACTTTGATATCGTTATTATTTTCTTAACCTGCGTCTTGCCAATAGTAATAACACAAGTGTTAGCATTATGGGCAAGACAATAATATTAAGCACCTTTAACCACCCTTCTAGAACGTCAATATCTTTATTTAGTTCATGGCGCACTTCGCGCAGAGCCTTACGAATATGTAGCTTTTGCTGCTGAAAATCTGCCAATGCTTCTTCCTGAGCGGGGCTTAAGGTCAGACTATCCTTAGCCCGTTGTTGCTCTAATTGTGCTAACTGTTGCTCAGTGCCCCGTAACTGCTGCTGCAATAGCTCTTCATGCTCTTGATAAGCACTTTGCGCCTGTTGCTGAATATCCTGTACCACCGTGAAAGGACGCGTAAAGCGACCACGACTGCGAATATTGATTAAATCTGAACTGCCTAAAAATTGTTCAACCATATTATTTACAAATGCACCATTGTCAGCCCACGGCTGCTGAATACGCTGCCCAAAAAAGCTTTGTACCTGCACCCATAAACTATCGGTTAAAACATCTGTATCAGCCACGACCACTAGGTTAAGGTTTTGGCTTTCATTAATGTGCGAGGCTGCGTAAACACTACTTGCCGGCTTTTGAGTAAACGCACTTCGCACTGAGCCACTTAAACGAGCCGCTAACACATACGATTCACCACTTGCGTTAAAAGACAACATCAACTCTGATGGATCGCTGGCAACATTATATTCTGACAAGGGAATAGCTTGGGCCTGATAACTACTACTCACCAGCGCATCAAAACGAACACCTTCAATCTTTTTATGATGCAATACTCCAGCACTGGCAAAGTTCACCATTTCTAATTCTGAGGTGGCAACCTCTTGGCGATTCAAACCATCTGCCTGAATGCCTACTAAACCTAAGTGTCTAATGGGTGGCTGACTCTCCCCCATAGAAACTGTCAGGGCATATTCATCATCAGTAAGTACTTGGCCGGCCAGATACTCAATGCCCCATTGAGAGAATAACCTCATCAACAGGTTTTCGTTTTCTGGCGATGCTCCAGGGGGGGGATTCTCCACCTTAGGATCAATAAAGACTAAAAGCTTGCCGCCTTTCATCACAAATTGATCAAGCTCATATAAAGTATTTTCGTCCTGTATTGAAGGCTGTACTAAAATTAACAGCTCAATTTCTTTGTCTAAATCTTCTAGTTTTTCATCCACCCAGCGTACATCTAACATTTCATCTAGCTGATCGTAAATGGCCCACGGTGGTGTGTTACCGCCACTTTGCATGTCAAAACCACCACGAATATCCAGTTTTGACATTAATCCCACTACAGGGGTACGTGACTGACCTAAACGATAAATCAATTCACTTATTTGATACTCTAAAAAGGCTTCTTTATCGGGTTGTAAAAAAGCAATTACACCCTCAGCCCCGCTAGTATTTTGAGCACTTAGACCAAAATACACATCAGTCCCATTGCCAATGGGCACAGCTTGCAACCCAAATTCAGCGGCCAAGTCTTCATCTTCAGAAAATGGCTCAGGGTCAACCACCGTTACACTTAACTTACCCTTCGATAGCAATACGTATTCAGCCAATAACTCTCGTACAGATGACGCATAACTGCGCAAAGCCGTTAAGTCTTTGCTGGCCTTATCACTAAAAAACAGTGTTATTGTCACCTCTTGATCCAAGTTTCCCACAATATTTTTGGTGCCTTGTGAAAAGCTATAAATTTTTTGCTGGGTTAAATCCAGCCTCAGGTCACTTAACCAAGTTTGGCTGGCAAGAGTTACCACGGCAAAACATAACAAAGCCAAAAGCGCTTTAACAAATGACGATCGTTTATATACATTATTCATTATTATTTCCCAATGGCCATTACTGGGCTTGATTACGTTTTAGCATGAGCCCAGTAAGGTATAACCATAGGGCAATCTGCATACAAAAATACAATACATCGCGAACATCCAATACGCCTCGGGCAATAGCATCAAAGCGAATTAAAAAACTTAAGCCCACTATAAAGTCCAATAACCATTGTGGTGCCCAAAAGAAAGCCTCCAATACCATGGGAACGCCACTCACCATGAATATAAAGCTCACCACCACCGTTAATAAAAACGCCACAATCTGGTTTTTAGTGCACGCTGACATACAACTGCCAATGGCTAAAAAACCACCCGCCATAAGCCAACTTCCCACGTAACACGCCACAATCACGCCATGGTCAGGATCCCCTAAGTAACTCACAGTTATCCATATAGGGAACGTTAATAATAATGCCAGTGCCGCAAACAACCATGCTGCCAGAAATTTCCCCAACACCACATTGCCATGACCTATTGGCAGCGTCATCAATAGCTCTATAGTGCCCAGTTGGCGCTCTGACGACCACAATCCCATGGCAATGGCAGGCATAAAGAACAAATACAACCAAGGATGAAAGTTAAAAAAAGCACTCAAATCCGCTTGGCCTTTCTCAAAAAAATTCCCTAAATAAAAGCTGAAAACGCCAGCCAACACTAAAAACATAACAATAAAGACATAGGCCACAGGTGTGGCAAAATAACTATAAAGCTGTCGGCGCATAACAATGTTAATCATATCTAAGCTCATGCTTGGACCTCCTGTTTAGCGCAGGTCACCTGGCGAAATACGTCTTCTAATCGACCTTTCTCTACATGTAGATTTTCCACCTGCCACGCCATTTTATCTAACCAGCGAACCACTTGAGGCAGTAACATTGCGCCCTGATGAGGAAACAGGGTAAATAGACGTTCGTTAACCTGCTCAACCGCTTCAATGCCATCTAACGCTTGCAGCAGTGCTTGTGCTTCAGGTATTTCATCCACTAAGTTTATGCTGATGGCGTTATGGTAACGGCTTTGTTTTTCAAGCTCAGAGGGTTTGCCATCTAAAATGAGTTTTCCTTGATCAATAATTAAAGCCCGTGAACACACGGCACTCACTTCTTCTAAAATATGGGTAGAGATTATGACTATTTTATCTTTCGCTAAGCCTTTAATTAGCTCTCTAACTTGGTGTTTTTGATTGGGGTCAAGTCCGTCGGTAGGCTCATCTAATATCAATACTTTAGGGTCGTGCATTATAGCTTGGGCAATACCCACTCGACGCACAAAGCCTTTTGAAAGTGTATCGATGACTTGCCCCATTACAGACTGTAATTGAACTTGTTCTATCACAGCCTGTAGACGTTGTTCTTTTTGCAGGCCTTTAAAGCCACGCACTTGGGCAATGAAATCTAGAAAAGCACGTACCGTCATCTCGCCATAAGCAGGCGCCCCTTCGGGTAAGTAACCCATTAACTTCTGTACACTGCGTACCTCTTTAGTCACATCAAACCCGCACACCGATACACGGCCACCACTTGGCGCTAAAAAACCGCTAATAATTTTCATTGTGGTGGATTTACCAGCACCATTGGGCCCTAAAAAACCAAGCACTTCGCCCTCGGACACGCTGAAGTTCAAATTCTCCACCGCGAAAACATCGTCAAAGTGTTTACAAAGGTTTTGTACGTGAATCATGTTCGTCCTCTTTTATCGTTTTAAGCCTAAGAGCTAAATGTAAATGCCAATTTGTAGGTTGCTCACAATATAACGTATCTAAGTTGATGCTTTAAACTAATTGAGTCATCTGGTGGCTCTCTTGAAGACACATAAACACGCGAACCATCGCTCAATTAGCCGCTAAAAGCCATGGTTTTTGAGCTAATTGACGCTAGGTTTGTAAATGATACCTGCTACAATTCACACATCCTGACGTTTCAACGCTGTTAGATCACGGTGAAAGTCATTCACTAAAGTCAGGGATTGATGATTTTATTAAAGGTAACTATTTTGGCTATTCTGATTTCTTTCTTTAATGGCATATTTCGGCGCTTATTAAACCTTTGGGTTAAAACCGATGTGGTGGGCGTTAATGATGAAAATAATGGGCTCGATCTTGAGCAGCCTATTTTTTATGCTCTCCCTCAACGCTCTTATAGTGCCAGCCTAGTGCTCGATGCTGAAACACGCAAATTCAATTTACCCACCGCCATGGAACCCATAGAAGTCGCGGGTGTGAAGTTTAAAAGCCGCATCGTGTTTTTGTCACGCCCAGAAGGCAGTTGGTTTCGCCGCCGCTTTACGCCTTATTTGAATTCCAGTGTGCCCGACATGCTCAAGGTCTGTGAACAAAACCCCGACATTAACGTGCAAATTGTGCCTGTAAGCGTGTTTTGGGGGAGAGAGCCTAACAAAGAAAAAAGCTTCTTAAAAATTTGGCTTGGGGATAGCTGGGCCGTTATTGGCCCGCTTCGTCGTTTCATGAGCATATTGTTAAATGGGCGTAATACTTTTGTAAATATCAGCAAGACTATTTCTTTAAAGGCTATGCTGAATGAAAACCCTGAAATGGAATCGAGCCGACTGATCCGTAAATTGGGCCGAGTATTAAGGGTGCACTTTAGACACACCCGTAGCGCCGTTATTGGCCCAGATTTAAGCCACCGCCGCACACTCGTACATCGCCTTATTCGCAAGCCCATGGTTAAAGCGGCCATTGAAGATTTAATGCGCGAAAAAGGCATTAGCTATGATAAAGCCGCTGCCCAAGCCATAAAATATGGTAATGAAATTGCCTCTAACCAGAGCCATAGCACCATTCGTTTCTTGTCCATCGTCCTAAACTGGGTATGGAACAAGCTTTACAACGGCGTCAATGTCCGCCACATGGATAACCTGAAAGACATCTACAAGGACAACGAAATCATCTATGTTCCCTGCCATCGCTCTCACATCGATTATTTACTGTTGTCTTATGTCATGTATAAAAACGGCATAGTCCCCCCGCAAATTGCCGCGGGCATTAATTTGAACATGCCTGTATTAGGCCCAATATTACGCCGCGGCGGCGCCTTTTTTATGCGTCGCAGCTTCAAAAACAACCCCCTATACAGCGCTATTTTTGATGAGTACCTGCATGCAATTTTCACATCGGGTTACAGCACTGAATATTTTGTAGAAGGCGGCCGTAGCCGTACTGGCCGAACTCTAAAGCCTAAGGCTGGCATGATCGCCATGACAGTACGCAGCTTCTTACGTGACAGCCATAAACCTATTATTTTCATGCCTATTTATGTGGGTTACGAAAAAGTATTCGAAGGTAATACTTACCTTGGAGAACTGCGCGGTAAAGCCAAGAAAAAAGAGTCGGTACTGAGCATATTTAAAACCTTAAAAGACCTGAAAAAGAATTTTGGGCAGGTCCATTTAACCTTCGGAGACCCCATTGAGCTGGATGGCTACCTGGAGTCTCATAATGCTGGCTGGAAAGATCAGGATCACGGCCCCGACTTTAGGCCTGAGTGGGTCAAGCCGGTTGTTAACAGCCTTGCCTTAGAAGTCGCCACGCAAATCAACAAGGCAGCCACTCTAAACCCTATAAACATGGTGTCATTGGCTTTATTGGCGACTCCAAGACAGGCGATGGATGAAAAGACCCTAGTGCAAACGCTTAACCTGTATGGCGATTTGGTTAAAAGCATGCCTTACAGTTCGTATACAAGCCTACCTAAAGGAGATGGCCAGGAGTGGATTCACTACGCTGAAAGCATGGAGGCCATTGAGCGACTAAACCACCCGCTAGGGGACATTATATCGGTAGACGAAACTCAGGCTGTAATGCTCACCTATTACCGTAATAACGTCATCCATGTATTTGCCATTCCCTCGATGTTGGCGTGTTTATTCATTAATAACGTTAAAATGAAACATACTGAAGTGATTCGTTTTGCCAAGACTATATACCCTTATTTAAAAGCTGAGCTTTTTTTACATTGGCAAGATCATGAAATTGAGGCTGTGGTACAACAGTGGATCGACCTGTTTATTGATAAGGGTTACTTAACGACCGACGGTGACTATCTAGTACGACCCGCCCTAAGCTCTAATAACTTCATTATTCTGTCGGTGTTATCTGAACAGGTTATTCAGATTTTAGAGCGCTATTACATTGCAATTGCGCTTTTACAGCGCTCCGGCTCTGGCACGCTTAATAAAGATAGCATAGTGAAAAACTGCTCCTTAATGGCTCAACGCATATCAATACTCCACGGTTTAAATGCCCCCGAGTTTTTTGACAAGTCACTTTTTAGAAATTTAATTGATGAGTTATTAGAACGAGATGTATTAACCTTGGACGAAAACGCGAATATATTATTTGCTCACAAAATTGAAAACATCGCGAATGATGCCAAAGTGCTGCTAGATGCTGAATTACGTCGTAGTATCCTACAGGTCTCATTAGACTAATAAGTGTTACTTGTGGCGGGTTGTGGTGAAAACACAACCTGCCTCATTTCACGAACACGCCCCAGTTATACGCTCTGCTACGCCCTTTTTTTCTTATTAATCAAACCTTGTGCAAATTGATGTCGTAATTGTAAATATTTAGGGGTCAAACCCACATCTTCATAAAGTGGATCTCCCATTTCATCCACTGAAACGACTTTACTGCCTGCTTTGTAGGGCATTTGCCTCTCTACTTCATCTAACGCCACCTCTATTAATTGGGCTAATACTTCATTTTTATCCAACCCAGGATACAAGCTGGCCAGCGCTTCAAGGCGCGCTGCATCACGACGGGGCAGTCGAATATGATACTTTTCTTCACCACCGCTTTGGTGGCTACTGGATTCCCACGAACTCATTAACTCCCTAACTTTCATTTGGCGACCCCTACTATGACCTCAACAATATAATCAAGTTTAGTCCAGCCTGACTTCATTGCAGTCAAATATTCAATTTTTTACATGTACTTTTAGCGCACTTTTATAATGCCTTGGCGCTCATATTGCTTATATTACTCACAACACGTCTATAATATTTTAAGGAAAGGAGACCCTCGAATTATGGAAGCTTTACTTAATAACGATCTAAAAGAAAACGTACGCCTACTGGGGGATGTGCTCAGTGAAGTAATAGAAGAGCATATGGGACAGGGTTTTGTTGAAAAAATCGTTCATATTCGTAACCTTGCCAAACAAGCCCGCGCCACTGGGCAAACCACCCCTATTGAATTAATCCATAGCCTAAACGGCTTGGCCAACGATGATATAACCCCCATTACCCGTGCGTTTAATCAATTTTTGAACCTAGCTAATATCGCCGAACAATATCATGACGTAGTGCGCAGCCAACCCGATCAGCAACCCCATCAACTGGCAGTCGTTCTCGATAAATTATCCAGCAAACTCAGCAAAGAGAAAGTATCACAACGATTAAGCCAGCTACATATTGAACTGGTACTCACGGCACACCCCACTGAGGTGACGCGACGCACCCTAATACAAAAATACCAAATTATTTTTCAAGCACTTAATCAATTAGACGCATACCCCAGCGTGAGAGAGCGCTCGCAGATCTTAAGTCAAATCAAGCAAGTCATCGCACAAATTTGGTTCACGGATGAAATTAGGCAAACACGTCCAACACCAGAAGATGAAGCCAAATGGGGTTTTGCCGTCATTGAAAACTCTTTATGGGAAGCACTTCCCAAGTTTTATAATGAACTTGACCAATTACTGCTAGACCGTGGCCTGCCAATGCTTGCGAATGACGCTAAGCCCTTTCGTTTTTGCTCATGGATGGGAGGAGACAGAGACGGTAACCCTAATGTCACCGCCAACGTTACCCGTAACGTGATTCACTTAGGGCGCTGGATGGCGGCTGATTTGTATTTACGAGACCTGCAAGATCTTATTAATGATTTATCCATGCAGGCCGCCAACCCGGTTCTTTTAGCGGTAGTAGGCGATGTACGTGACCCTTATCGTAGCCTACTGCATCAACTTAGAAACCGTTTAAAGGAAACTAGAGCTTGGGCTAAAGGTGCATTAAGCGCTAAAAAGGATATGACTTCGACACCACCACTGGCAGATATATCTAGCTTAATTGAGCCGCTTAAACTGTGTTATGACTCCTTAATGGACTGCGGCATGGCCACCATAGCTAAAGGCAAGTTACTCGACACTCTACGTCGAGCTCACACCTTTGGTTTAACGTTATGCCCACTTGATATTCGCCAAGAAAGTACTCGTCATGAACAGGTCTTTGTAGAGCTGTGCCAGTACCTAGATTTAGGGCAGTATCAAAAATGGAGTGAAAAAGAAAAACAACAGTTTTTAATCACCGAGTTACAAAATAAGCGCCCACTGCTACCAAAAAACTGGCAACCCAGTAGCGAAGTTCAAGAGGTATTAGATACGTGCCAAGTGATCGCAAGCCAAGCCAACGACTGTTTTTCAAGTTATGTCATTTCCATGGCCACTCATCCCAGTGACGTTTTAGCCGTGGCACTCATATTAAAAATGTGTGGTCGCGCCTCCCCTATGCCCATAGTGCCTTTATTTGAAACACTTGATGACCTCACTCAGGCCGGCAGCAGCATTAATAACCTACTAAACCTTTCGTGGTATCAACAATACTGCCAAGGCGAACAAATGGTGATGGTGGGGTACAGCGACAGTGCTAAAGATGCTGGTCAACTAGCCGCTTGCTGGGCTCAATATAAAGCGCAGGAAGAATTAGTGGAAGTGTGCCGCCAACATAAAGTACGCCTAATGCTCTTTCATGGCCGCGGCGGCACGGTAGGTCGTGGTGGTGGCCCAGCCCACGGCGCTATTTTATCCCAACCTCCTGGTTCCGTTTTGGGACGCATTAGGGTGACAGAACAAGGAGAAATGATTCGCTTTAAATTTGGCAATACTCAGGTCGCACAACGCTCATTACAGGTTTATATGTCAGCCGTTTTAATGGCCAGCGAATTCCCACCACCCAAGCCCAAGCCTGTGTGGCGACAAAACATGGAAGACCTATCAAAATGCGCATTGCAAAGTTACCGCGGCATCGTGCGTGAAGATCCCGATTTTGTAGGTTATTTTCGAGCCGTGACCCCAGAGCTTGAACTCGGAAAATTGGCCTTAGGATCTCGTCCAGCAAAACGAAATGCTGGCGGCGGTGTTGAAAGTTTACGTGCCATACCTTGGATTTTCGCATGGATGCAAATTCGCTTAATGCTGCCCGCTTGGTTGGGAAGTGAACGTGCTTTGCATGAATACATAAATGATGGAAAACTTACTCAGCTGCAAGATATGAGTAAACACTGGCCGTTTTTTCAAACCTTCATTGAAATGCTGGAAATGGTGTTAAGTAAAACCGATGGTGCCATTGCTGAGTTTTATGAAAGTCGACTTTTAAGTAAGCCATCACCACTTGGCCAACAATTACGTTTAAGATTAATTGAGGCAATTGAAGCGGTAAAGGCCATTAAGCAACAACAGATATTATTGCAAAATAGCCCCGTTATTCAGCAATCCATGGCAGTACGCAACCCCTACACTGACCCCTTACATTACCTACAAGCAGAGCTATTACATCGTACCCGTCAGCCAAAACCTGCGCATTTTGATGATTTAGAGCACGCGCTTAAAGTGACTATGGCCGGAATTGCCGCCGGCATGCGTAATACGGGTTAGTTCGTGAATTACCCGCGCGCACCAGTAAACTAGGGGGCTGCACGGTGTAGAATCGAAAGGTGTGACTTACGGCTGATACAAATGCCTAAAACATACATTAAAGCCCACTTGCCCTGAGCACTTTCGTCCGGTATTGTGGGCTTTTTTTTAATCTAAGCGGTTGTTTTTTAACCAATTGATAAAATGGTTGGGTGATCGAGCAATATCCAAATTGACTTTAAGTTCGCGTTTTATCCACGTGACGAAGTAGGTCAATTTGGATATTGATTCAAAACTACTAAAGGAAACATTAATGCGCATTATTTTATTAGGTGCCCCAGGCGCCGGTAAAGGTACCCAAGCACAATTTATTTGCGAAAAATACGACATCCCACAGATCTCTACTGGCGATATGTTGCGTGCTGCAGTTAAAGCCGGAACCGCACTTGGTAAGCAAGTTGAAGAAATCATGCAAACCGGTGGTCTAGTATCTGACGAACTGATTATTTCATTAGTGAAAGAACGTATCAGCCAGGACGACTGCAGTAACGGTTGTTTGTTTGATGGTTTCCCACGTACTATTCCTCAAGCTGAAGCTATGATTGAAGCCGGTGTAGAAATCGATTTTGTAGTGGAAATTGATGTAGCCGATGAAGAAATAGTACAGCGCATGGCTGGCCGTCGTTTTCACCCAGCTTCTGGTCGTACTTACCACGTGGTTTACAACGCCCCTAAAGTGGAAGGCAAAGACAACGAAACCGGTGAAGATTTAGTTCAACGCGAAGACGATGCTGAAGCAACAGTTCGTAAACGTTTAAGCATCTATCATGAGCAAACTGAACCACTAGTAGGTTTCTATAAAGCCCTTACCAGTGACAACGCACCTAAGTATGCACATATCCCAGGTGTTGGTACGCTTAATGATATTCGCGATGCGATGTTTAAAGCCATTGTGTAACTTAAGTTTAACAGTGCGATAGATATTTAAAAACCAGCTTAGCCGCTGGTTTTTTTGGTTTTACAGCTCGCCTTTGCTGCCCACAATAACGTTTCAAGATCTTCAATAGAATTACGATATTTAAAAGTGCAGGACGCGCTTAATAACGTCAATTCTAAGCTTTGTTCCCCCCCATTTATTGCTCTGTATTTAAGTGCTCTGTTTGCACTTCGAAACAATTACTAATGCTAGCAACACACGTTTGTTCCAAGCTGGTATTGGCAGTCAGCTGACATTCCCTCAATAACCTCACCCTACATCCGAATAATGACATTCTTTTAGAGACGTTAGATATCAGGTTTAACCTAAGTCAAAAATGGTACGGGCATCTAGCGCAGGACATTAAAACTGACTTTTGCTCAGACTTATAACCTATCTTTTCTAAGAAGTGGCTCCAGTGCTCTGGGATTCGACAGTAGCTCCATGCAGTTACCGAGTGATATCCTCGGTAATTGCATCCGGCATTACTCTAGTACCTCACATGCAAGTTAGTAATGTCATGACCCTGCATCCTCTAACAACTACATCCAAGTGGTCGTGCATTTAATGATATACCCTACATCCTGTACAAACATTAAAAATTGCTCCTCGGCTCTGGCATCCT
>MAAB01030497.1_pt1 | contig 12269 bp, 13 predicted proteins | sample 1115991 | NCBI WGS metagenome assembly MAAB01 (sample SAMN04961124, study PRJNA320927) | seawater metagenome | isolation source: sample BD02T18 sea water enriched with oil for 18 days | place: USA:Gulf of Mexico | collected 2013-07-27
AATAGCAAAAATTATGTCTTGCTTACGTGTTCTAGCAAGGTTTTCTAGCTTCATAGATTCAGCTAGTTTAACCAATTCATTGATGGATTTTTCTTTTAATTCGGTAAGGTTCATAGGGGTTTCTTAAATTATTTTAAGTAGTTGTGTCTGTGGCGATTGCCGACGACAGTATGTTTCAAATGTGTAGTTATAATCTTCTTATCTAATAAAGTCGCTAATAAAACAGCAAATTAAGACAATGGAATAGGGATGTAGAAAAGTTATGTTGTACTCAGGACTTAAATCTAGCATTAAAATTGAACTAGGTAAAGGCAGTAGTTAAAATGTATGCAGATTTTTTTAGAAATGAAAAAGCCTGAACAATCAGGCTTTCAAAGAGGTCAATATTTCTTAAAGGTTTTTATCTAAAAATTCTTTTAATTGAGTTTTTGATAGTGCACCAACTTTGGTGTCAGCAATTTCGCCATCTTTAAACAATAATAATGTTGGAATACCACGTACACCATATTTAGGTGGCGTATCTGAGTTTTGGTCAATATTTAACTTGCCAACAGTTACTTTTCCTTCGTACTCAGTTGCAATATCGTCAAGCACTGGCGCTATCATCTTACAAGGACCACACCATTCAGCCCAAAAATCAACTAATACTAAACCTGATGCTTTTAATACATCTGCTTCAAAACTATCATCAGTTAGCTGAACAATTTTATCGCTCATCATATTCTCCGTTTGTTATGGCTAAAACGCCTTTGTGGTAATTATACCGTGATTCACTGCTTTTCCAATACTGTTTTATGTAACATTGTTATTAATTCAGCAGTAATACCAATCCTAATTAGTTAGTGCCCAGCTTAGCTCGACGTCAGTCAGTTAGAACAAATAAAGTTTGTGTAGATCTAATTATTCTAAATAAAACAGACTTGTGTCGTCATCACTTTCCAGACAAATAAGCAAAATACTCATTCAATAGACTTATATTCAGCATTATTAATTTAATGCAAAATGCCATCGACTTCAGTCAAAACCTCACCTCTAAGCCTTTTAATTCTCACCGAGTGGGAAATAACTCAATAGAGTTAGCATAAAATTTAATTAATTATTTATTAAGCAACTATTTCGTAAACAAAAATGTTAAGCTAGCGCCATGAAAAATACACACTTAACAGAAACGAAATTCGCTGACCTAAATCTTGCTCCGCAAGTAGTGACCGGATTAGAAGCCATGGGCTTCGAATATTGTACGTCTATTCAGGCGAAATCTTTACCCGTTCTTTTGCAAGGCACTGATATAGCAGGTCAAGCACAGACAGGTGAAGGTAAGACTATTGCCTTTTTAGCCGCAACTTTCCATCATCTGCTTCAAAAAGAAGCACCTACTCATAATCAGCCTCGTGCTTTAATCATGGCTCCAACACGTGAATTAGCTATACAAATTCACCGTGATGCAATCGAAATGGCTAAAAGCACAGGATTACGCCTTGGTGTTGTATATGGGGGTGAAGGTTATGAAAGTCAACGTTTAGAACTCGAAGCTGGTGTTGATATTCTTATTGGAACCTGTGGTCGTTTAATCGATTATATGAAACAAGGTGTTTATAACCTTAATAACATCGAAGCCATAGTGCTTGATGAAGCTGATAGAATGTTTGACTTAGGTTTTATTAAAGATATTCGTTATATGTTTAATAAAATGCCTGCAGCAACTGAACGTTTGAGCATGCTATTTTCTGCCACCTTATCATTTCGGGTGAAAGAGCTTGCGTTTGATCACATGAACGAACCAACCAGTGTAGAAGTTGCACCAGAACAAAAAACTAATACTCGTATCAGTGAAGAACTGTTTTATCCTTCGAACGAAGATAAAATGACGTTATTACAGACATTGATTGAAGAAGACTGGCCAGAAAAAGCCATCATTTTTGCAAACACCAAACACGTTTGTGAAAAAATTTATGACCATTTAGTTGCCGATAAAATTCGTGTTGGCTTATTAACTGGTGATGTACCACAGAAAAAGCGGGTAAAAATATTAGAACAATTTACTGCTGGTACAGTAGATATTCTCGTTGCAACTGATGTTGCTGCTCGTGGCCTTCATATTCCAAGTGTAACACATGTGTTTAACTATGACTTACCTGATGATTGTGAAGACTATGTTCATCGTATTGGCCGTACAGGTCGCGCTGGAGCATCTGGTCATTCCATCAGTTTAGCTTGTGAACAATATGTTTTTAACTTACCAGCAATTGAAACCTATATTGAACATGAACTACCCGTGACTAAATATGATCACGATGCTTTATTAACTGATCTGCCAAGGCCAAAACCTCGTCAACGTCGTCCTAGAGCAGGTGGCAACAGACAAGGTAATCGCTCGAATTCCCGACAAGGAAATCGTGGCGGCAATGCAAATCGTGGCAACCGAAGCTAATTTATTAGCGTCCTTGGATATAAAGCACATTGACTAACGTAAAGAGCCAATATCAACAAATACCACAGTATGATGAAAATCATTATGCTGTGGTCGATTTAGGCTCTAATAGTTTTCACCTTCTTATTACCCAAGTAGTGAAAACACCCACGGGTAAAACGATAAGAACCGTCAATAAAGTTAAAGAAAAAGTTCGATTAGCTGCAGGTTTAGACAGTAATAATCTACTTACTGATGAAGCCATAACACGTGGGCTGACTTGCCTTAACAACTTTGCCTTATACCTTAAGAGTATCCCTATAAGTAATGTCCTTATTGTCGCAACAGCTGCATTACGCATTGCTAAAAATAATCAGATTTTTTTTGATGCGGCTAAGAAAATTTTACCTAAAGAAATAAGGTTACTGAGCGGGGAACAAGAAGCTAAAACAATTTATGCTGGTGTCGCCCATACTTCCTCATCACAGAGCCAACAATCACCGAGTGAGCAATTAGTCATCGATATTGGTGGTGCTAGCACTGAGATTATTGTTGGTGCGGGTTGTAGCGCAACAAAAGTGGTCAGTTTAGATATTGGCTGTGTCAGCTTTATCGGCAAGTACTTTGCTGATAATCAGCTAAAAAAAGATAACTTTACTGAGTGTATAAACGCTGCTGCAGATATTATTAACACGATAAAAGATGAGTTTATTCAGCTAGGTTGGCAATCTGCGGTGGGCAGTTCCGGTACCATGCAAGCCATGATTGAAATACTTAATCAACGGCAACAACCACCCGTTATCACTTTAATATTTCTTTATGAAATTCAAAAAATATTGATAGATTGTAAAACGGTAGATGCTATTGAAATAGCGGGACTAAGAGCCGATCGTAAGGCAGTATTAGCCAGCGGTTTAAGTATCTTAATCGCATTATTTCAAAGTCTATCGATTAAAGAGTTATGCCTTTCAAGTGGCGCATTACGCGAAGGTTTACTCTTTGAATTAATTCCCGATGCTAAAATTGTTTAACAACAATCCCTTTGTGCGATAGTTTTTACTATTGATACGCCTTTATTTTCCTTTCGATAACGCTACCTTAAAGTAGCAAAGTGCTATTGGAATCTCAATAATACTGTAACTAATCAAGGTAAACCAAAACCAGTTTAATTCAAATTGTAATAAATTAAACTCTATACCTTGGCCCCAATATTTATTTGCGACAATAACAAGGGCTAAGCCCGACGTAATACAGTCAAGTACCGCAACTTTATTGATATTTTTACCCGCCAATGTTGGATACACCCAAACATAAGCGATCAGAATAATCACAGCATTAAGCAATATAATACTCAGTTCAGCTGACATCAGCGTTCTCTCCTGTTGATAAGGAAATAACCCCTGACTTGCACGCAGCTAAGAGTTCATCACTAAAGCCTTCATCGTTTAGCGCTCTAGCAACAGCTAAACCACCGATCATCAACACAATACTTTGCAATGTCTTTTCTCGATCAATAGTAAGTGTTTGAGCCTGCTCGATGAAAGCTTTCAATGTATTAGTATAAGTTTTTTTAACTTGATTATCTTGTTGATTAATATCGGAAACTAAAAATGCTAATGGACATGCCTGCTCATCATTATTATCTCTATGTTCAGTGCTCAAGTAATACTTCGCAAAGTTTTTCATGTCTTGAGGGAAATTTTTTGGTTTACGTTTAGCCGCAACTTTTGCACCTTTGCTTATCGCCTGTGCGTACAAGTCACTTTTCGAATTGAAGTGACTATAAAATGCACCTCTGGTGAGTTCCGCTTTTTTCATCACTTGATCTATCGAAGTTTTTTCAAAACCATAATGAGTAAAAAGCATCGCTGCACTTTTTAATATCCTATCTTTAGACTGCGCTTTATGAGTTTCTTGCCACGCCATCGAAAAGCCTCATTTGCCTATTAAATCATAGAAACAGTATTTCATACTTTTAAAATATGTTCTTGAACATATTGTCAATGAGGCTAGATTATTAGCTAATAAGGTAAATTAGATAGTTAAAAGGAAAGATATATGACAGCAAATTCAGTACATATTTACGGACCACGTTTTTCAAATTTTGTCCGTTCGGTCATGCTCGTTTGCGAAGAAAAACAGCTTGCTTACACCGTTGGTTTTGACGTTAATGGTAGCAATGTTACTTTTAAGGGCGAGCAACATTTAAAATGGCATCCTTTTGGCAAAATTCCCGTATTACTAACAAACAAACTAGCTATACCAGAAACAGCCAGTATTTGTCGTTACCTTGATACCGATAAGCAGTTACAACCACAGCAAAATCGCCAAGAAAATGCCCAACACGATGCACTGTGTGCGCTTATCTCAATAGACATAGATAAAGTATTAGTACGGGATTATTTGTTAGAATTTGCTTTCCCCAAAGGAGAAAAGGGTAGCATCCGCATTGACCTCATTAAAACAGTACAGCCAAAGGCAGCAGCTACTTTTGCAATTATTGAACAAATGTTACAAGAAGAAAATGCCTTAACTTCTGAGGAATTTACCATTGCAGATGCCTTATTAGCACCAATGTTGCATTATATTTCTTGCTTGCCTACTGGCTTTAACCTGCTAACCGACTACCCCAAAGTAGAACAATATTTAGCTAATTTAATGACAAGACCAGCATGTCAAAAGGTATTAACAGCTAAGGAATTTTAACGATAAATAACAAGTATATGAGAAGGGGTTAGTTCAATACCTACTATAAAAAAAGCGCGATATATTCGCGCTTTTTTATTTTCTTCTTACCATGCAAGCAATCGGCTAACCACCGATTGTTTATAGAGCAAAACTCTTAAGCGTCTTCTTTCAACCAACGAGCAACTTGCTTAGCAAAATAAGTCAAAATACCATCGGCTCCCGCCCGTTTAAATGCTAATAATCCTTCCATTATGCAAGGTTTCTCAGCTAACCAACCATTTTGTATTGCCGCCATATGCATAGCATATTCACCACTAACTTGATAAGCATAAGTTGGTACTTGGAAGGTATCCTTAACACGGCGAACTATATCTAAATATGGCATACCTGGCTTAACCATCACCATATCAGCTCCTTCAGCGATATCTTGGGCAACTTCATGCATCGCTTCATTACTATTTGCAGGATCCATTTGATAGGTATGCTTATTACCACCTTTAATATTGCCTGACGAGCCGACAGCATCACGGAATGGCCCATAGTAATTTGATGCGTACTTCGCAGAGTAGGCTAATATTTTGGTATTTACAAAGCCGCTTTCTTCTAACCCTTCTCTTATGGCACCAACACGCCCATCCATCATATCTGAAGGTGCAACAATATCTGCACCAGCTTCAGCATGTGATAAAGCCTGTTTTACTAAAATGTCTTTCGTGACTTCGTTTACAACATAGCCTGTTTTCCCTGCTTTGTTTTCATCACTTTCACTTAAAATTCCGTCTTGACCATGTGTTGTAAACGGGTCTAGAGCAACATCAGTGATCACGGCAAGCTGTGGAAATTTAGCTTTAAGTGCTCGTACTGCACGTTGTGCTAATCCATCAGGATTATACGCCTCCTCTGCCATAAGTGATTTTTTATCACTTGGTGTAACAGGGAAAAGTGCAATAGCAGGAATACCTAAATCAACCAACTCCTGCGCTTCTACCAATAACAGATCAATACTTTTACGCTCGACTCCAGGCATTGAAGCTATTGCTTCTCGTTGATTTTCACCTTCAAGTACGAACACTGGGTATATTAAATCATTAACTGTTAACTGTGACTCAGCCATTAAACGGCGAGTATGATCGTCAACACGCATACGACGCATGCGACGAGCTGGATATTGACCAAATGCTGAATTACCATTGTGGGACATAAAGATTCCTAATTATTCTGTAAAAATATGTTGTTTCGTTTGATTACGACCATTATGTTTGGCCTGATATAAGGCATTGTCGGCGCCTGAAAATATTTGTTCTGGCCCGATATCTACTTGTTGTTGATAGGTTGATATTCCACAACTGATTGTTAATGGAATTTTAATATCTCGAAATTGAAAGGGTTGCTCATGCACTTGCAGGCGTAGTTGCTCGGCAAAGAGTAATGCTCCCTCAGCATCAGTATTTGGCAAGATTAAGCAAAACTCTTCCCCGCCGTAACGAAATGCTCTATCGGTACTTCGCTTTAAACTCTGTTTTATATGATTGGCCAACCAAATTAAGCATTGGTCACCTGCAAGGTGTCCATGAGTATCATTAACTGTTTTGAAAAGATCGACATCAATTAACACTAAACTTAATGCTGTTAGGTTTCGACGGCTGCGACGATACTCTGCAACTATTTTCTGGTCATAAAATCGACGATTATGTAAGCCAGTTAATTCATCTAAAACATTTTTACGTTCGAGTTCTTGGTTTGCACTTTCCAACTCTTGCAGCGCTATATTGAGTTCAAGTGTTCGTTCTTGCACCCTTTCTTCTAATAAATCTTGACTATCTTGTTGTTCTTTAGCCAAGGTTACCATTGTTTGTTCGGCTATTTTAACGTTGCTTTTGGCAAGTTTAAGCTGTTGCAATATTTTTTGGTATTTCATTCGATAATGTCGGGTTAAATACAAACCAAGCAACAGAGTAGCTAACGAGCCTAAAAAAAAACCCATTCCAAAGCATAAATGCTCAGCATTTTGTTCCGTAATGGCAAAACTTGCAGGTGAGTATGTAATCAGCCAAGACGTAAAACCGACAATTTTTGCTCGAACCAATGGCTTCATTTATACATTTCTTTTTTTGATGGGAAATCAAATACCTTTTCGGCATTACGGCTAGTTTGCCAAGCTATCTCCTCTTGGTCAAGGCCTGTAATACTGGCAATTTCTTTTGCTATAAATGGTAAGTAACACGGTTCATTACGGCTACTTTTCGGCTTTGGACGGATTGTTCTCGGTGTTAAGTAAGGGGCATCTGTCTCAATAAGTAATCGATTTAGAGGGATTAAACTCACGATATCTCGCAAGCTTTGACCTCTTCGCTCATCGCATAACCAACCAGTAATACCTATGTACATATCCGCAGCAATGCACTGCGTTAGCTCAGATTTTGAGCCGGTAAAGCAATGCGCAACCATAGCCGGAACCTTAGATAAATAGGGGGATAATGTGGTAAACCATGGTTCAAAAGCATCTCTTTGATGCAAAAAGAGTGGCATTTGCATTTCTGCAGCAAGCGCAACTTGTTCACTAAATACTTTTTGTTGCTGGGCTGGTTCAGAAAAATTTCGATTGAAGTCCAAACCACACTCACCAATGGCCTTCACTTCTTCTTGTTTCGCTAATAACCTGAGTTGATCTAAATAATCAGGGCTTACGTGGTCAGCATCATGAGGATGAACACCTGCTGTAGAATATAAAAAGTCGGGAAAAATGGTTTGATAATACTGGCACAAAGTTAACGCTTTCTGGCTTTCTTCAACACTAGTACCAGTTACCAACAAACCATTCAATTGAGCAATTTGAGCTCGTCGAATCACTTCTTCACGATCTTTCTCAAAACGTTTATTAGTTAAATTGACGCCAATATCTATCAAAGTGCTTTTATTCAAATTATTCTCGTTCTATTTAAGCCTTTTTACTCTAATGCGTTTGGTACTGTTTTCTTTTTGCAAAAATACGGAGCTAATTGCCCCTTTAGTTAAAATAACGCGCTGGCCTTTTTTTAGACTGAGTTTGTAGTTATCTTTTTGTTGCCACTTTTGGCCGTTCTCAAAAGTAATTTTCCACTGACCGTAGGGTGACTTACTTAATTTACTGATCGTCAGGGTAATGGAGGCTATTTCTTTTGCTGTTTCTTCAGCCGTTTTCTTCACTTGCTCTTTAGAAAAAGAATCAACTTGTTCAGCAGTCAAATGAGTCACATTTGAATCAACTTGTTGAGCTGCCAATGGAGTTACTGTCAAATCAACACTTTTATTGCTGTACTTCTCAGTGGCTTGGTCAAAACATGTAAGCCTTGCCTTATCTTGAGTTATTTTTACACACCCCAACACTCTTTCTGAAAGAGTTTTCTCTTCAGCAATTGCGGTTTGTGATAACAAGCTAGTCGTTACCACAAAATAAGTGAGCTTAATAATCTTATTCATTAATCAGTTTCCTTTATATTATTCAACTCGTCCTCATCTTCTTTATGATAAAACGAGGCAATAATAATACCCACTTCAAACAAAAGTAGCATTGGCACAGCCAACATAGTTTGAGAAATAATATCAGGTGGTGTCAATAACATACCAATAACAAATGCACCTACGACAACGTAGGGCCGCTTTTCTCTTAAACTATCAGGTGTCGTCATACCTGTCCAACACATTAAAATAATCGCAATAGGGATTTCAAAAGCAGCCCCAAAAGCAAAGAATAGCTTCAAAATGAAATCGAGATAACTACTGATATCAGTTGCAATAACAACACCTTCCGGAGCAACTGAAGTAAAAAAGGCAAATACAACAGGAAAAACAAGATAATAGGCAAAGGCAATACCGCTATAAAATAAACACGTAGAGCCAAGCATTAGCGGAGCAATCATGCGCTTTTCGTTTTTGTATAAACCCGGCGCAACAAATGACCACACTTGATATAAGACAAAGGGCATCGCAATAAATAAAGATAAAACCAAGGTTAACTTAAACGGTGCAAAAAATGGTGACGCGACATCGGTGGCTATCATTTGAGAGCCTTCAGGCATAGTGGCTAATAGTGGCTGTGCTACATATTGATAAATATCTTGCGCGAAATAAACTAAGCAACAAAAGACAACTAAGACACCAAGAATTGATCTTAATAAGCGATTACGTAACTCTAAAAGATGGTCAAAAAGGCTTGCGCCTTGCGCTGAGGGAGTATTCATGACTGAAGTTTATCACTTTCTGATTTAACAGGTTGGTCTAGATTTTCTGGCGGACTATTCGATATCTTTGGATCTTCAGTATCTTGAGTACTCTCGGGCTCTGCTTTGGCATGCGGAGCTGAGGCTAGTGAAGAAGCGATCATTGAATCCATCGGTTGTCTATCAACCTTTTTGAAAGGTTCTGTTACAGAGTCCGCTGCTTCTTGCAATGATTTCAGTGATTCTGCAACTTCGGGACTTAAGTTCTCTAAGTTACTTTCTTCTGCTTTTTTCAAGTTAGCATGAAGTTCATGTACGCGTAATTCTTCTGTGAGCTCAGATTTAACTGTATCACTAAATTTTCGAGCACCAGATATCCAGCCTCGAACAGTACGGATTGCAACCGGTAAGCGTTCAGGGCCTAAAATAACTAAGCCCATAATTGCTATGAGAATTAATTCCCAAAAGCCAACATCAAACATACATTAAGCCTGATCTGATTCTTTAGTCTTACTTTCTGTTGTTTTAACCACTTCTTCTGTACTGCTCTTTGAGCTATCAGCTAAAGTCTCTGATGTTTTTTCTGTACTATTTTTTTGCTCTTTATCTTCACCTATCGCACTTTTAAAACCTTTAACTGCTGAACCTAAATCACCACCTATATTACGTAGTTTTTTAGTTCCAAATAATAACACGACGATTACAGCAACAATAACTAGTTGCCAAATTCCGATTCCACCCATAATAATTAACTCCTGATATTTGATGCTCGCATGACGAACCTATGTGTTAGCCCATGCTTTATGTACCAACATTATATACCTAAATAATGTTGGGAAACGAGTAAAAGCAGCAAATGAATTGGTAAATTATGAGCTAAAACAATATTTATTCTGAGGATAAGTATCTTCTATTCAAATTAAAGCGATCAAAAAAGGCAACTTAGATGTCGCCTTTTGTTTGAATTGCTGTAATTATCGACAATAATGCGGGTAATTAAAACTTAAATGAAGTGTTAATGAAGAAAGTACGGCCAACAACATCGTAGATATTTGGTACTGTATTCATATCATTCCCATCTGGCACTTCTTCTGGCTCAGTATCAAATAAATTCTTAATACCGCCCGTTACTTGCCAAGCATCATTAATATGATAAGCAGCGGAAACGTTGTGATAAATAACATCATCAGTGGTATAACCATCACCTTCCATACCCTGAATGTAGTTAGCGGTATAAAGTAAGTTTACATCTTCAGTTAAGTCTGCGCTAACAGTTAAATTAGACTTAAGCTGCGAGTAACCGCCCATATTGCCACCAATAGTCCCTTCATAGCTAATTCCGTCTTCTTCAAATTCAAGTAAGTAAGTCGTATCAAACATGACTTTAAAAATGCCAGCAGTGTAGCTTACATTCCAATCAATACCTGAAGTATTTTGCTGACCAATATTAGTCAACGTAGAGGTCATTTCAGATAAGTCTCCATCGGGAGTAATGCCGATAGTATCACAAGCAACAAGGTCATCAGCAAAACACTTATTCATTTCATTTTGAACGTTCACACGGCTAATAGCATTAGTTATATCAAACTGCCAGTAATCCATCGTAGTAGATAGACCTTCGGCGATTTCCCATACAACACCTGCGGTAAATGATTCACTTTCTTCCGGTTTTAAATCGGCATCACTGGTATAATTTACTAAAATTTGTGAATCTTGTTCGTTGCCCCAAGGGTCGGTTAAATAATCAAAAGAGCCTGAGTTACCACCGTATAACTCACTGACACTCGGCGCTCTAAAGCCAGTTGCCGCTACCGCTCTAAACATTAAACCATCAGTAATACTGTAAGTAGCACCTAACTTCCAAGTTGCTGCGCCTCCAAAAGTCGAATAATTATCATAACGAGTTGCTGCCTCTACCGTGAAAGAGTCAGTTAAGGGTACAGATATTTCACCATAGATAGACTGTACAGAATAATTACCTTCTGTTGGATCTTGTTGAGCTGCGGTACTTTCACCAGCCTGAGTAATTAAATCCGGTGTGTAATAACCGCTTTCAAAACGACTTTCAACACCTACCGCATAACCTATGTCGTACTCATTAACGCCACTGTAACCTGCGGCTAAGATGAATTGCTCATTGCCACCTTCATTTTGCTCAGTGTACATAATGCCTTCACTGGCTAAAAAATCACTACTCATTGGGTCACCGCTGAACCAATCATCTTGATGATTGTAAATGCTTTGCTCCATGTTCCCTGCATGAATGGAATTACCAACGCTATCTTTTGAGTCATTACGACCATAAGTTGCCGACATATCCCACTGTGAATCATTACTTAAGTAGCCCGTTAAGCCAACAGAAGCACGATAGGTATCAGTTTCTTGACCATAAATACGAGGGCCGGCATCTGTCATTCGACGTCTATATTCTAATTCTTCAGGCAAAACGCCATTTTCATCTTTAAATTGATCGGTATAGCTATCATCTAATAAACTGGTATCTAAATCGATGGAAGCTGGTTGCGGTGCCATTTGTTGATTTGACTCACGACGGGTATACATAAAATCTACACTTAATTCGGTATCATCTGCGATTTCACTATTAAAATTAGTAAATAAGCTAAATAATTCATTCGGTGTTTGCGCGTAACTATCGTCGGTGTAGTCGTAAGACTCTTCACGTGGCACAAATCCCCCCTCCCCGTCTGGTACCATGCCTCCGAGAGAACCTCCAGGCACAAATGAAGATTCTCCTGCAGGAACAAAATCACGGTCCGATTGAATAATTTCACCACGGTTTGAATATTGGGCACCAATAACTAAGTTACCACCAGCAACTTCACGACCATGTAAAATACTAAAACCACCGCTTTCACCATCACCTTTGTCAGTAATACTGCCGTCCGCCGTTATTTCAGTGCCTTGAAAGTCTTTCTTAGTGATAATGTTAACAACACCAGCAATAGCATCCG